>PDWI01001372.1_pt1 | contig 38497 bp, 36 predicted proteins | sample 1430891 | NCBI WGS metagenome assembly PDWI01 (sample SAMN01162508, study PRJNA174530) | Oral metagenome, whole genome shotgun sequencing project. | biome: Marine environment; feature: Marine mammal; material: Swab sample of the gingival sulcus; isolation source: swab sample of gingival sulcus... | reverse complement strand
TTATACAGGCTGTAAGTTGTAATTCCCCTGAAATTATGTCTGCCTTTGCTGTAGGTGTACAAAAAGCAGCACCTGTAGATTCTCATGTAACACCAGTACCTTGGGATATGCCAGGTTATGATAGTCCTGTCATAATGGCAGCAGGAGCTTTTGTACAAGGATCTTCTATAGAGTTAAGTGCAGATGGACCGATGAAAGAACCATACAATATATATTTTCAAGGTGGATTGACTTATGAACATTCTAAATTTGGAGTTATAAAAGCTTTACAGGAAATAAAAAACAAAAATTTATTGGAATTCTAAACTGATAATATTGAAAGGAATAAAATATTATGACTGAAAGTAATATTATTGAGAAAAAAAGTGTGATAGAGAAATATTCGCCACTGTTTTTGCTAGGAATATATCTTATAGAATTTGTATTGTTAGCTATAAACCCTTATGACAGAGGCATTTGGTTTGCAGAAAATTTACCAACTTTTGCTTTATGTATAATGTTGGTTTTAACTTTTAAAAAATTTAGATTTTCTAATACATCGTATATGTTAATTACTTTTTTTGTTATGGTTCATACAGTTGGTGGCCATTACTCTTTTGAAAGAGTTCCTTTTGATTTTGGCAATAATTTACTATCATATCTAAATTTAGATTTTGTATTTCCTGCTGGAAGAAATAATTTTGATAGAATTAGCCATTTTTTAATTGGTATTTTAGCTTATCCAGTCGCCGAGTTGTTCTATGTGAAGAAATGGGTTACAAATGTATCTACAGCAATTTTATTAGGAATTATAGGTCTGGGATTTTGGGGCGCATTGTACGAAATTATTGAAATGATATATGCAATATTAGTTGGTGGAGATTCTGCATCGGACTTCTTAGGTTCCCAAGGTGATATTTGGGACGCACAAAAGGATATGATGTTAGATATTTTAGGTGCAGTGACTGTATTTATTTTATTTGGTTTTAAACTTAAAAAAATAAAGGATTAAGAAATATATTTTTTTAGAAAAAGAGGAGTTAAAAATGATAAGAAATTTAGCTTATTTTTTTGTAGTGTTCGGTGGAACAATAATGGTGTTAAGTTATGGTCAAAATATATTAATGCAAATTATAGTAGCATTTTTACTTTGGTTTACCACTGTTCAAATCAAAAAAACATTGTATAAAATCAAGGGGTTTGAAAGGTTTTTGCCTAATATTGTTCAATCTGTAGTAATTGTGTGTATTTTAATTGCTGTTGTTTATTTTGCTATGAATTTAATTATTACTAATGCATCAGAGTTAGTGTCATCTTATGAAAAATATGAAAAGAATATAGTTGTTATAACTTCTGAGATAGAAAGTTTATTTAAAATAAATTTAACAGAACAGTTAACTTCAATACTACAATCTTTAGATATACAAAATATTTTGAGTCAAATAGCAAATGGACTTTCCAGTGTTTTTTCTAATTTTATGATGGTATTAATCTACTTATTATTTATTTTTCTTGAAACTAACAGCATTAAATTGAAAATAGATTCATTGTTTCTGGATAAATCAAAAAAAGATAGATTTAATGAAGTCTTAAAGAAAATAGAAATTTCTTTAGCTGAATATTTTCGTGTAAAAACTATGATGAGCTTATTAACTGGGTTTTTAAGTTTTTGTGTTTTAACAGTAATAGGTGTAGATGCTCCGATATTTTGGGCATTTTTGATATTCTTGTTGAATTATATACCAACAATAGGTTCTCTTATTGCTACAGTATTTCCAGCAGTGTTTAGTTTACTTCAATTTGGTAGCTTTACAAAATTTATAGTTATATTATTGCTTATTGGTGCTGTACAAATGATTGTAGGAAATTTAATAGAACCTAGATTTGTAGGAAAAAGTTTGAATATAAGCCCTATGGTGACGATTATTGCTTTAACCCTTTGGGGACAGATTTGGGGTGTTGTAGGAATGCTTTTAAGTGTTCCAATTACAGTTATTATGATTATAATTTTATCTCAATTCGAAAGTACAAAAAAAGTAGCCATTATACTTTCGGAAAAAGGGGAACTGTAGGGAATAAAAAAAGGAGCATAAACTGTTATGGCTAGAGGTAAGAATAGATTTAAAAGGAATAATAATGGGATTTTTTTATTAAAAGAAAGTGATACTTGTTTTGGTAAAATAAGTGGAAAACCATTAAAGTATTATAACTCAGAAATAAAAGCTAAAGAAGCAGCAGAGTATTTTCGCTCAATATATGGTAATGAACAGGTACCTTATTTATGTGACGTTTGTGGATATTGGCATTTATCTCCTGTAGATAGACAGACTAGATGTCGCACATGTTCTTGTTTAGATTCTAATGGTAATCCAAAACAATTATATTTTACTTATCATGATGCTAAGAAAAGACGAAATATTATTGCTCAAGAAAAAGGTATAAATTTAGCTATATATAAATGTGATAGTAATGAAGGTTATCATTTGACACATATGCATAAAGATTATAATGGTGATTATGAAGATTATTTGAATGGAGAAAATAGATATAACGGCAACACTCAAAATTTAGGCTGTTTGACTACAGCAATGTTAATTTTAGGTTTTGTAGGAGTAATTTTTTCTATAATATAAAAAAAAAGAACAAATGTTCAAATACCTATTGACAAAGAACAAATGTTTGTATACTATATAAGTATAAACAAACGTTCTTTTTGATAGGAGATTATTATGGCTACTAAAACTTTAAAAAAACATAAAAGATATGTAATTAAATCAAAATTAAGATTTATATTTTTCTTAACTCTTATATTTGTTAGTTTTACTTTTGCAGTAAATGGATACTTAGGCTTGGGTAATTCTAGTAGTTTAACTGAGATTAAGCATATTGAAATAGAAGTTATGTATGGAGATTCTTTATGGAGTATAGCACAAGAATATGGCAAAAAAGATAATGACATAAGAGAAAGTGTTTATCAGATAGCATCTTTAAATAATATTGAAGGTTCCGAAATTTATGTAGGGCAAAAATTAACAGTTCCTGTTTATAATTAAAATTTAGTTTTTAATAAGAACTTCTGTTGTTTTAAATTTTTCAAATATAAAATACAAGGGATATTTTAACTATTTTTACATAACTTTATGTTTTATACAATTTGATTTTTATTTTATTGTTTTTATAAATTTTTTAAGAATATTGTAATTCTTAGAATTTACTATTCACTTTCTAGTTAAATTAGTGTATAATTGTAAATATTGTAAGGAGGTGATACTATGTATATACATTTGACCTTCAATCAGATTTTATTTCTAATTATAACTATTTTTTTAGTTTGGTTTTTAATACAAGGAATAGCTGTTTTGAAGAATTTAAGTGTGACACTGAAACATACAAATAGTATTTTAGAAGATTCAAATAGAATCTCAAAAATAACAGCAGATAGAGTTGAAGTTTTAGATGATGCGATTGATGGGTTTACAGATTCTTTAATAGTTGTTAAAGAGTCAATTAAAGGTAATCAAAGTATTATTAAGGCTATAACCAATTTGGTAAATGCTGTAGTAGCTTTAAAAAATTTAGTTGTTAGAAATAAATAAATTTTAAAAATATATGTCATTTGTAAAATGATTATATATTAGTTGTTTGAAAGGAGACTATCATGAAAGCAACAGGAATTGTTAGAAAAGTTGATGAATTAGGTAGAATTGTTATTCCAATTGAGTTGAGAAGAACTTTGGATATTGAAATTAAAGATCCAATTGAAATTTTTGTAGATGAAGAATATATTTTATTGAAAAAATATGAACCAGCATGTGTATTTTGCGGTAATGCAAAAAATATTAAACATGTTAGTGATAAAAATGTTTGCGGAGATTGTATAGATAAAATTAAAACTTTATAGGATATAATCATATTGTCAATAAATATAAAAAGCCCTTTTAGTGAGGGCTTTTTATAAATTCTAATATTGTAATAGAGGTAGAAATGTTTGTAGGAAAAAGTAAAGTTAGAGTTATATATGCAGATACAGATGGTATGGGCATTGTGTATCATAGCAATTATATAAAATGGTTTGAAGTTGGAAGAAATGAATTTTTAAGAGATATTGATTACGAATATACTAAAATGGAAGCAGAAGGTGTTTGGACACCAGTATTGGAAGTTCATTGTAAATATAAAAATCCTGCCAAATTTGATGATGTATTGTTAATAGAAACTTTTATTGAAAGTTTTAGTGCTGTTAAATTTACTATGGGATATAAAATTTATAATGAAAAAACAGGTAAACTAGTTGTAACAGGAAATACTGTTCATGCTTTTACCAATCCTGACTTAAAACTTATTAGGTTAGATAGAGATAGACCTGATTTATTTGAGTTGTTAAAAAAATGTTATGAGTAGATAATTATAAAAGGAATAAAATATGAAATTAAAGGTTGGAGAAACTTTAGATATAAAAATAATAGATATGAGTGATACAGGCTCAGGAATTGGGAAACTGGACAACTTAGTTATTTTTGTGGAAAATACTGTTTTGGGTGATGAAGTTTCTATAGAACTTACGAAAATTAAAAAAAGTTTTGCCATAGGCAAGTTAAAAGAAATTTTGAAACCATCTAAATATAGAAATGAAAATAACGAAAAAATCGGTTTAAATGAAGGTGCTGATTTATCTATTATGACTTATGAAGGTCAAATTGAATGGAAAAGAAAAACAGTTATAGATAAACTAAAGAGATTAGCAAAAATTGAAAATCCTAAAGTAAATGATATTGTTTCAATGGAAAATCCCACAAAATATAGAAATAAAGTGGTTTTACATACGAGTACAGGTGGAATTATAACAAAAAAAGGTGGAATTGTAGTTGGACTTCAAGAACCTTCTGTTGGATTTTATGAAAATAAAACAAATAAAGTAGTTGATTTAAAAGATAGTATACTTTGTGATGATATAATAAAGATTGTTGCAAGCACTACAAAAGATTTTATGATTCAGGATAATATCACAGGATATGATCCCAAGTGGAAAAGAGGATTATTCAAACACATAATTGTTAAATTTGGTTATGTAACTGGTGAAGTTATGGTAATTGCAGTTATAAACGGTAAAGGAATACCTAATTGTGAAAAATTTATCAATATGTTGGATGAAAAAATATATAGTTTGCCACAAAATAAAAACGGTGTTAAATATAGTTTAGAAAGTTTTATTATAAATATTAGCAAAGAAGATGAAAAAGTAGATTTGTCTGATGAAAATAATATTTATATGGCAGGAAAACACCATATTGTAGATTATATTGGTGAGACGATATTTGAAATATCGCCAGCAGCTTTTTATCAAGTAAACCCTTTGCAAACTGAAAAATTATATGATTTAGCCTTTAAATACGCTGATATACAAGGAGGAGAAAATATACTTGACCTTTATTGTGGTGTTGGGACAATAGGAATATATTTTGCAAAAGAAATAGAAAAGAAAATAGTAGACTCTGCCAAAACAAAAATTATAGGTATTGATTATGAGAAAAGTGCTATTTTAAAAGCAAATAGAAATGCAGTAATAAATTATATTGTTAATGCAGAGTTTATTTGTGGAAAAGTAGAGGAAAAATTACCAGAATTGATTGATGGAAATTTAAACAATATTGATACTATAAATTCGGTTGATGTGGTAATATTGGATCCTCCAAGAAAAGGTTGTGAAAAAATTGTTTTAGAAACAATCAGTAAAGTAAATGTAAAAAAAATCGTGTATATATCTTGCAATCCTGCTACTTTAGCTAGAGATATAGCAATTTTGGTTGAATTGGGTTATAAATTTATAGAAGCAACACCTGTTGATATGTTCCCACAAACAAGTAAAATAGAGTGTGTGGCATTATTAGAAAAAAATTGATTTTGTATTAGTCTTTTATTTTAAAGCTTATATGATTTTGATATAATTGTATTATTGATTTTAAAAGAAATATTGGAAGAATGGTATTATAATGAATGAAAGAAATTTTAAATGCAATAATTTAACAATAAATAGTGATTCAGAAACTATGCTTTGTGGCATAATAAATGTAACACCTGATTCTTTTTCTGATGGCGGTAAGTATAACACTGTAGATAAAGCGGTAGAAAAAGCTTTAAATTTAGTAAAACAAGGTGCAGGTATCCTTGATATTGGTGGAGAATCAACAAGACCGGGGAGTACTCTTATTTCTCCTGATGAAGAAATAAGTAGAATTGTACCTGTTATTTCTGCAATAAAAAATCACGAAACATTAAAAAATATACCGATATCTATTGATACATGGAAATCTAAAGTAGCTGATGAAAGCCTAAGTGCTGGTGCTGATATTGTAAATGATATAACTGGTTTATTTGGGGATAAGAATATGGCTGATGTTGTATCTAAGCATAATGCTGGTTTGATTATTATGTTTAACTCAGTGATTGCTAGACCCAATTTTAAAACAGCTAAAAATTTCCCTAAATTTACTGATTTCAATTATTTTGCAAGTTATGATGTTGAGAATATGAATATTATAACTTTGATGAACTTATTTTTTGATAAATCAATAGAAATTTGTAAAAATGTAGGTATAAAACAAGACAAAATAATGTTAGATCCAGGAATTGGTTTTGGACTTACTAAAAAAGAAAACTTAGAAATTATAAATAACATCGATATCATACATAAAAGAAATTATTGTAGCTTTTTAGGAGTTTCAAGGAAAAGATTTATTGCAAATATTTTAGAAAGTACAGATTATAATATAGATATGTCAACTGAAGAAGGACTTGATAATATGGACGAGGCTACATCTTATTTAAGCTCTATTGCTAGCTTTTTAGGGACAAATGTACTTAGAGTTCATAATATTGATAAAAATAAAAATAGCGTAAAAATAGGAAACGCAATAAGACTGTATAATGAGATTGATGATATAACTTTTAATAAATACAGCAAATAAAGGAGATAAAATGATACTAATTAAAAAATTTGAATTTGATGCTGCACATCACTTAACTAAATATAATGGCAAATGTGAAAGACCACACGGTCATACTTATTCGCTAGTAGTTAAACTAGAGGGTACTTTAGATGATGAAGATATGATTTTTGATTTTGTAAAATTGAAAAAGTTAGTAAATGATAATATTTTAGTAGATTTTGATCATCATAATTTGAATGATTATTTTGAAAATCCTAGTGCCGAAAACATAGCGATAGAAATATGGAATAGATTATATGATTTAATTGATAGACCTAATTGCAAATTATACGAGATAGAAGTTTGGGAAACAAAAACATCTGGTGTAGTTTATAGAGGAGAAAAAGTATGATAGATATTCAATCACAAGTTGATGATAGAGGTGTTTTTTTAGATAATGTTGGCGTTAAAAATGTCAAAGTTCCGTTGAAAATAAAAGGAAAAAACGGATTTATAAATACTGTGGCTAATTTCTCATTATATGTTAGTTTAGATAATAATATAAAAGGCACACATATGAGTAGATTTATAGAAATTTTAAATGATTTAGATTATTTAGATTTTAATAATTTAAAAGAATTCCTTATAGATATAAAAAATATACAAAAAGCTGATAATTCATCAGCTAATATTGATTTTTCTTATTTTATAAAGAAAAAAGCTCCTAGTAGTGAAATTGAAAGCTTTATGGATATAAATTGTAATATTGAAGCGACATTAAAAAATGATGTTTTCAATTATATACTAACTGTAATAGTTCCAGTAACAACACTTTGCCCTTGTTCAAAGGAAATTTCTGAATATGGTGCTCATAATCAAAAAGCTACTATTACTGTTTCTGTACAATCATCAAAAATAATATTTATAGAAGATTTAGTGGAACTGATTGAAAAAAACGGTTCTTGCGAGGTTTATAGTTTATTAAAACGAACTGATGAAAAGTTTGTTACAGAAAAAGCTTATAATAACCCTAAATTTGTCGAGGACGTAGCTCGTGATATTTATATTGAGTTGAATAATAATAAAAATATTTTGAGTTTTGAAATAGAGGTAGAAAGTCAAGAAAGCATACATAATCATAATGCAGTTGCAAAAGTTAGCAAAAAGGAGATTTGAATTGAAGAAACATAAAGTATGGATTGCCTTTGGTGGTAATATTGGCGATACTGAAAAATATATAGATAAAGCTATAAGTATGGTTAAAACTATGGATATGGATATTTTAAAAGTTTCTCCATATATAAAAACTAAACCTTACGGATATACTGAGCAAAATGATTTTATAAATGGTGCATTGATAATTGAAACAGAAAAATCTCCACAAGAAGTGTTAAAGTCTTTACAAGAAATTGAATATAACCTGGATAGAGTTAGAACGATTAAATGGGGACCTAGAACTATCGATTTAGATATATTATTTTATGATGATTTAATCCTTAAAACTAATGAACTTACAATACCACATATTGAAATAGAAAAAAGAAGTTTTGTATTAGAGCCATTAAATGAAATAGATCCATACAAAATACATCCTGTATCTAAGAAGACTATATCAGAGCTATTGACAGAATTAAGATTATGTAAATAATATAAAAACTATGAGAAATATATTTATAAAGAAATAAAGTAGCTATAAAGTTTAATCTTATTATTATTTAAAATATTTGATTATCATTATATATAAGTTTATTTCTTTTTATATAGTACTATCTATTCCCAAAATTGTTATTTTAGGAATAGATAAACATTCTTTTGAAAAGGTATCTTTAAATACCCTTTCTTTTATTTCTACTTATTATGGTGGCTATCTAAATAACCTTGTAATATTAAAACTGCAGCTTGTTTATCTATAACTTGCTTTCTTTTATTTCTACTTAAATCAGCTTCTATTAAAACTTTTTCAGCTTGCAACGTTGTAAATCTTTCGTCTTGAAAAACAATTTCTACATCAGCCATTCCTGAACTTCTAAGTTTATTTTCTAGCATAGTTTTGAATTCTCTTACTTTTTCAGTTTGTATGCTGTCAGAACCGTTTAAATTTAGCGGTAAGCCAACAACAACAGTATCACATTGGTATTCTTTGATATAATTCATTACTTTAGTAGTATCTTTTCTTATTCCAATTCTTTCAATTATTGTGATTCCTGTTGAAGTGATACCTAAATCATCACTAATTGCAACACCTATAGTTTTATCACCTACATCTAAACCTATTTTTTTCATTAAAATAAAACCTCAATTTCTATCTTATTATTTACAAATAAAATATAACGGACAAATCGCCCGTTATTATTTCATTTTTTAAATTTATTTCTTTAAGTAATTTTTCAATAATTCTTCTACTAAATCATCTCTTTCGATATGCCTTATAATATTTCTAGCATTATTATGTCCTGTTATATATGAAGGATCTCCAGAAAGTATATATCCTACCATTTGGTCTATAGCATTATAACCTTTTTCATCTAAAGAATTATAAACACTATCTAAAATTTCCTTTATAGTTTGTTTTTCATTGTTATCTAAACTGTCAAACAATATTGTATTTCTATCCATAATAATCACCACCTTAATTAACTCTATATAATATTATAAACACATTTAACAAATGAATACAAGATTAAAATAGCAAATTAAAATTATTTAATACTTTTGTAATATAAAAGTATTATTTTTTATATATTATATTAAACTTTTAGCCATTTCAAAAGCTTGTGGTATCTTGGCAGGATTTTTTGCTCCAGCTTGTGCCATATCAGCTTTTCCGCCTCCGCCACCTTCTGCAACTTTTGCTATTTCTTTAATCATTTTTCCTGCATGATAACCTTTTTCAAGTAAATCTTCAGAAACAGAAACTAAGAAGTTTACTTTACCATCTTTAGTATTTGTAAGTACTAAAATATAATTATTTAATTCTTTTTTTACATTGTCTGAAATATCTCTTAAATCTTGGACTTCTAAGCCATCTAAAGATTTTGTTATAAGTTTTATTCCATTGATTTCTTCAGCGTTTTTAGTTATATCATCAAGTGCAGAACCTAAATTTTCTTTTCTAAGAGCATCTAATTCCTTTTTTAGATTTTTATTTTCATCTAATAAGTTAGAAGCTTTATGCACTAAAGTATCTTTATTTGATTTTAAAACATCAGATATTTCATCAATAATATTTTCAGTTTCTTTTAATTTTTCATTTATGTTAAGACCTGTAGTTGCTTCAATTCTTCTAATACCTGATGAAACTCCAGATTCTGAAAGAATTTTAAAACTACCTATAAAACCAGTATTTTGAACATGTGTACCACCACATAGCTCGCAACTGAAATCACCAACACTTACAACTCTAACTTCTTCACCGTATTTTTCACCAAATAACGCCATTGCACCTTGTTTTTTCGCTTCTTCGATATTCATATTTGCTGTTTCAACAGGCGTAAAGTTTATAATTTCCTTATTAACTAAATCTTCAACTTTTTTAAGCTCTTCTTTAGTTAATGCTTCGAAATGATTAAAGTCAAATCTTAAACCTTTTTCAGTTACAGATGAACCTGCTTGATTCACGTGATTTCCAAGTACGATTTTTAAAGCTTTGTGCATCAAATGAGTTGCAGTATGATTTCTAGCTATGCTGTTTCTTTTTTCTCTATTAACATCTAAGATGATTCCTTCATCGACTTTCAGGGTTCCTTTTAAAATCTTAATTTTATGAGAAAAAGTTTCCTTAAATTTTTTAACTTCTACAACTTGTCCCAAATTTTTTCTATCTGGCGATTCAAAAATTCCTGTATCGTAAATTTGTCCACCACTTTCAGCATAAAATGGAGTTTTATCTACAAATAAAATACCACTTTCTCCCTCGTTTAGTTGAGAAACTTCCTTACCGTCTTTTACAATATGAAGAACTTTAGATTTTGTTTCTAAAGTAGAATATCCTACAAATTCATTTTTCTTAGCTATATCTACTTGGATTTCATTTTCTACCCAACCTACTGTATCCATATTTTTTCTAGCAACTCTAGCAGTTTCCTTTTGCTTTACCATATGTTTATGGAATCCATCTACATGGGCTGTACATCCTGATTCTTCAAGGATTTCTTCAGTAAGTTCCATAGGAAAACCATAAGTATCATAAAGTTTAAATACTTTTTCTCCTGAAAGTTCAGTTTCACCGTTGTGTTTCATATCTTCGATGTATTTTAATAGGATTTCTGTTCCCTGATCTATTGTTTTGCTAAATTTATCTTCTTCTGTTTCAATAATTTTTAATATATAATCTTTCTTTTCCTCTAACTCAGGATAGGCTTCTTTTGAAGTTTCTATAACTTTTTTAGCTAAATCTATCAAGAAAGCGCCTTTTATATCTAAAAGTTTACCGTGTCTTGCAGCTCTTCTAAGAAGTCTTCTAAGGACATATCCCCTACCCTCATTGCTTGGTATAATACCATCACCAATCATAAAAGTTACAGAACGAATGTGATCAGTAATTAATCTAATAGAAACATCTGTTGATTTTTTACCATTTCCATATTCAACGCCAGAAATGTCAGATACACCTTCTAAAACATATTTTATAGTATCTACATCAAAAATAGAATCAACACCTTGCATAATGCAAGCTAGACGCTCTAAGCCCATACCTGTATCAATATTTGGATGTTCTAAAGGAGTATAATTACCATTTTCATCTTTGCTAAATTGAGTGAAAACGTGATTCCAAAATTCTACATATCTATCACAATCGCAACCTGGTTGACATGAATCATCGCCACAAGAGTAACTTTCTCCTCTGTCAAAATAAATTTCTGAACATGGACCACAAGGGCCAGTACCTATTTCCCAAAAATTATCTTCCTTACCTAATCTAACAATTCTTTCTTCTGGAAGACCTATAACGTTTTTCCAAATATTAAAAGCTTCATCGTCATCTTTATAAATTGTTGCCCATAGTTTGTCTTCAGGCAATTTAAGTACTTCTGTGACAAATTCCCAACCCCAAGTTAGAGATTCTGTTTTAAAATAGTCGCCAAAAGAAAAACTACCTAACATTTCAAAGAAAGTACCATGTCTAGTTGTAACACCTACATTTTCAATATCTCCAGTCCTAATACATTTTTGACAAGTTGTCATCCTTTTAGCTGGTGGCGTTTCAAGACCTGAAAAATAAGGCTTTAAAGGTGCCATTCCAGAGTTGATAATAAGTAAACTTTTATCTTTTTCAGGAACTAGAGAAAAACTTTTTTGTTTATAGTGATTTTTACTTACGTAAAAATCTTGAAACGCTTTTCTAATTTTATTTAATCCCATTTTTTCCATAATAGTATATTCCTTTCGTCTATATTGATTCTTCGTTAGTTTCTTCATCCTTTTTTCTTACTATATGAAGATTTACATATTCTATTCTTTTTTCTTTAACAGATTCTATTTTAAATACACAATTTTCATATTCCAACACTTCGTCGTTATAAGTTCCATCTTCAGGTATTTTACCTAACATTTCTATTAAAAATCCCCCTAGAGTTTCACTATTATCAGATTGAATATTTATATTTAATTCTTCGTTTAAATCGTCTATATCAATAGAACCTTCTACTTTAAATGTATTATCATCAATTTTTTGTATTGTTAATTCTTCTTCGTCGTATTCGTCGTCTATATCGCCCATTACTTCTTCGATAATGTCTTCCATAGTTACAATACCTGAAAATCCACCATACTCATCTATCAATACAGCTATATGCTGTTTAGAACTTTGTAGTGCAAAAAATAAGGAATCTATGTTTTGTGTTTCAGGTACAAAGTGAGGGCTTCTCAATATAGAGCGAATATTTATGTTTTCAAATCCTTTTTCTCTAGCTTTTATCAAATAATCTTTAATATTTAATATACCTATTATATTATCGCTGTCATCTTCATAGACAGGTATTCTTGAATATTTAAGCTCCATAAGTTCTTCAATATATTCTTCTGTATCATCGTTAATATTTATTGAAAAGACATCTGTTCTAGGAGTCATTACTTCATATGCAAGTTTGTCATCAAAAGCAAATATACTGTTTATCATTTTTTTGCCTTCTTCTTTTAAAACTCCTGTTTCTTGACCAACTTCTAACATTGATTTAACTTGATCTTCACAGAATTCTGCAGTTTGATTTTCTGTTTTTTGACCTGTTAATTTAAGCAGAGCAAAACATATACCTTTAGTTATATACATAAATGGTATAAATATTTTAGATATAAATATCATAGGCAAAACTATAGAATTTGCGATTTTTTCAAAATGATTTAATGCGATTCTTCTAGGATATAAAATTGCCAAACTGTACATTAAAATCGATGAAATGAAAATAGTTAAAAAGTTTAATGTAAATAATATGCTTGTTGTTAGAAAGTCGAATTTCTCTCTATCACTATACAAATAATCTTGTTGTAATAAAGCTAATTGATTCTCAAACAAACTGTATATATAATTATACACCAAATAACTTGAATATCTATTTAATGCCAAAGGTATCCCAATAATTACTAAAAAGAAAATGGCAAACCTTGTAGTTGAAATAACAGTATTAGATTCATCTAATATATTTAAGATTTTCTTTGCTTTTTCATTGCCCTGATTTTCTAAAATTTTAAGTCTGTTTTTATTTGAAGATGATATAATAACTTCTGTAGCTGAAAATAAGCTTATTATTAAAAGTATTATAATCAAAAAAATTAAAGTGTTTACAGTTAACATAAATTCTCCTTTATACGATATCTGTTTTTTAATAAAATACACTAAACATTATTTTATCATTTTATATTTTTTTTCGCAACATAAAGCCGGATGAAACTTCTTGATCAACTTTCATATATATCATTTGTTGAGCATGAGGTGCAGAATTTATATCTTCCATATTATCATTTTTCATAACTTCTATTTTTTGTACAAAATGATTTTTATATGGTCCAAAAATCTCTATTTCATCTCCTTTTGACATTTTATTTCGCTGTTCAATTAAAGCCATCTTTGTTTTGTCATTATAGCCTCTTACGACACCGACGAAACTATATTCTCTAGTATATCCGTTATTAAGATATTCCTGATCTGCATTGGTAGGTTTGTCGAAATAAAAGCCTGTAGTAAACTCTCTGTGACTTGCTTTTTTTAATTCATCCAAATATTCTTCTTTAAATACAAAATTTTCTGGATCATTATAGTAATCATCTATAACTTTTCTGTAAGCTCTTACTACAGTAGCTACATAATAAGAACTTTTCATTCTTCCTTCAATTTTTGCAGACGCTATTCCAGACTGTATAAATGTAGGTATATCTTTTAGTAGACAGAGATCTTTAGAGTTCATTATATAAGTACCTCTATCGTCTTCTTCTATAGGATAATACTCCCCTGGACGTTGTTCTTCTACTACGTGATATTTCCACCTACAAGGATGGGCACATTCTCCTTTATTTGCATCTCGTTCAACCATAAAATTGCTTAAAAGACATCTACCTGAGTAGGATATACACATTGCACCATGAACAAAAGCTTCAAGTTCTAAATCTGACGGAATATTTTTTATTAAATTTGAAATTTCTTCAAAGGTTAATTCTCTAGCCAAAACTATTCTTTTAATACCTTGTTCATACCAAAACTTTGCTGTCATATAATTGGTCATATTCGCTTGAGTACTAAGGTGAATCTCTGCATTAGGAATTATATTTTTTATAATAAGAATAATCCCAGGGTCACTTACTATAAAAGCATCTATATCTATATTTTTTATTTCTTCTAAATAATTTTCAAAAGGTTTTATATCTTCATTGTGGGCAAAAATATTTACAGTTAAATAAAGTCGTTTATTTCTGTCGTGAGCGTATTTTATTCCTTCTTTTAACTCTTGAATGCTTAAATTTCCAGCGTTAGACCTTAAACTAAACATTTCTCCACCACAGTACACTGCATCTGCACCATAATCTATTGCTGTTTTTAATTTTTCTAAATCTCCAGCAGGTGCAAGTAATTCAATTTTCTTCATTTTTTATCCTCTACTATAAATTCCGTTATTTCACAATACTTATTGTAATTCCATCGCCTATAGCTTCAATAGAAGTATCACATTCTTCCAAACTATATATATAATTTAAAAACTCTCTCATTTTTCTTATACTTGTTTTAAATCTGCCATAAACATCATATTTTTCTGAAGCTGTAGTTCCTTTTTGTAAAACGTTATCACATACTATAATAGTACCCTTTTTAGAAACTTTTAATGCAGCATCAAAAAATCTTTTATAATGACTTTTTGCAGCATCTATAAATATAAAGTCAAATTTAATATCAGTATTTTCCTCTAATAACTTTAAAATACATTCTTCTCCATCTCCACTTTTTATTTCTATTTTATTGCTAAATTCTAATTTTTTTAAAGATGACAATGCTTTTTCAACCATCGATAAATCCTTTTCAATGGTGATAATTTCTTCTGTGTAATTTAATGTGGCAAAAAAACTTGAAGAATAACCTATAGCAGTGCCTATTTCTAATATTTTTTTTGGCTTAGAAATATCCATTAGGCTTTTTAAAAATACTTCTGTTTCTTTTAGAATTATTGGAAATCTATTTTCTTCGCCTTCTTTTCTTAACTCACCAAGACCATCAGAAAGAGGTTTATAAAAAGTATTTATATAATCAGTAATTAAATCATTTGTAATATTCATTGTTATTCTCCTAAAGGGAATTTATATATTCTTGTTTATTCTTTAAAAATTCACTATAAGTTTTAGAAAATTTATGAGTACCATTGTTCTCTGAACTCAAAACATAGTAAAAATAATCTGTATCTTCTGGATAAAGAGCTGCTTTTATAGACTCTATATCAGGTGAACATATAGGTCCTTTCGGTAAACCAGTATATTTGTATGTATTATATGGTGAATCCACTTCTAAATCACTATAATACAGTCTTTCTTTGTGTTTTGGTAATACATATTGAACAGTTGCATCGATTTGCAAAGGATGATTTACATTTAATCTGTTGTATATAACGCTGGCAACAATAGGTTTTTCACCGGAGACTAATGTTTCTCTTTGAATCATTGAAGCAATAGTAATTATATCGTACATATTATAGCCTAATTCATCTGCCCTTTTATAGTATTCATCAGTTATTAAAGAATCTAAATGACCTATCATTTTTTCAATAACGTCATAGGAATTTGAAGTAGTAAAAATTTCATAAGTTTCTGGATATAAAAAACCTTCTAACCTGTTTTCTTTAGATTCATCATCTGACGCAAGAGGAACATATTTGTATATTTTATATTTCTCAAAAGAAGCATTTTTAAGTTGATTTTCAAACTCATCTTTATTTACAATATTATCTTTTTGTAATTTTTCTGAAACTTCATCTACTGTTAAGCCTTCAGGGATTGTAAATTTAGTGACATTAGTATTTCCTTTGATTATAATTTCTGCTATTTTTTCCATACTCATAGATGGAGATAACATATATTCTCCATGCTTAAATTTATTATCGTAATCATTTAATTTAGATACTATTTTAAATTCTGTAACACTACCAATAATACCTTTTTCTGCTAAAGTTTCACCTATACTTTCTGTACTTGAACCCATTGGAATTAAAACAGATACTTTATCTTCATTAGATTTATCATAAGGTTGCCCCATTTTGCCTATAAAAAAGCCTCCTGCGCCTATTAGTGTCAAAAATATAACAATTATTATAAAATAACCAAATTTTACACGTCCCCTGTTTTTTTTACCCATCTAAAACTCCTATCTTTTAGAAATAAAGGAACTCCTTAGAGTTCCTTGTTAAATCAAATTATTTTATACTATTCTTTACTTCTTCCTAAATACTCACCAGTTCTAGTATCTATTTGAATAATTTCACCCTCATCTATAAATATTGGTACTTGGATTGTCGCACCAGTTTCGACGATAGCAGCTTTTGTAACGTTAGTTGCTGTATCTCCTTTTACTCCTGGTTCAGTTTCAGTAACTTTTAAGTTTACAAAATTAGGTGCTTCAACAATAAACGCTGAGCCTTTATAGAACTTAATTGTAGCTTCATCATTTTCTCTCAAGTATTTCATAGCTTCTTCAACTTGTTCAGCCATCAAAGGAACTTGTTCAAAACTTTCTTGATCCATAAAATAATAAAGTTCTCCATCATTATATAGATATTGCATTTGTTTAGTTTCAATATGAGCTTTAGGGAACTTATCATTTGGGTTGAAAGCCTCTTCTCTTGTAGCTCCAGTTAGAATGTTTTTATATTTTGTTCTAACAAATGCAGCACCTTTACCAGGCTTAACATGTTGGAAATCTAAAATAATATGAGGTTCTCCATTTAATTCAAAAGTAATACCTTTTCTAAAATCACTTGCGTATAACATTTTTTACTCCTTCTTATTTACAATATTCACAATACAATTATATCAAATCTATTAAGTGTTGCCAACTCAATAATTTTATTTCATTATATTTACGGCTTCACCAATAATTTTATATACATCTTGTAGTAATACAGAAACTCTGTACTCTGCATTTATAAACTCTGCAATTTTAGGATTTGCCATTGCTACAGAAGACAATTCTTGAAATTCTTTTAAAGATTCTTCGTCTAGTTGCTCTCCCATCATTTGACGAGTTTGTAATTTTATTTGTTTTTCTCTAAAATCATTAACAATATCCACTAAATCTGAATTGTCGGATATTTCTTTTTGAATTTTTTCATAAGCTTTAACTTCTTCTGCTTCTTTTAGAGCTTTTGCTAAGTCTCTAGTTAAATCATAAACATTTGTCATTTTTCTATACCTCCGAAAATATTGTTAAGATAACAGGTGTTCTTTTTGTCTCTTTATAAATAAACCCTTTTAAAGTATCTCTAACTGTATTTTTTAATGCACTTCTTTCACTTCTGTTAGAAGCGTTATTTCCATCTAAAATTTTAGTAGCTATACTTTTTGCTTTATCAATTAAGTTTTCGTTTTCTCTAACATAAACGAAGCCTCTTGACACTATATCTGGTCCTGATATTAAAGTTCCTGTATTTTTATCCATAACAGCTACAACTATAATTAAACCTGATTCAGATAATTGTTTTCTATCTCTTAAAACTATGCTACCAACATCTCCAACACCTAAACCATCTACATAAATTGGTTGAGATGGTATTTCTTCATCTAAGATTGTAGCTTTATCCCCTTTAAGTTCTAAAACTTTACCATTTTCTAATATGAAGATATCATCGTCTGATTTTCCCAATTCCTTAGCAATTTCAGTATGTTTTTTCAGATGTCTATACTCCCCGTGAACAGGCATAAATAATCTAGGCTTTACCAAAGAATGCATTAGTTTTAGTTCTTCTGCACAAGCATGACCTGAAACGTGAATATCAGCTATATCTGAATATATAACTTTTGCACCTTTTTCAAAAAGCTTATTTACAACATTTGAAACAGTTTTTTCGTTTCCAGGTACAGGACTTGATGAAAGTATAACCATATCGCCTTTTTTGATTTGGATAGCTTTGTGATCTGCTCTAGCCATTCTTGAAAGTGCCGACATAGGCTCCCCTTGGCTTCCAGTAGTTACTATTACAAGTTTACTGTCAGGAATACCTTTTGTTTTATTTATATCTATTATAACACCTTCTGGTGCTTTTAAATATCCCAATTCTCTAGCAATTTTAACGACGTTAACCATACTTCTGCCTGAAATAGCAACTTTTCTATCGAACAATACAGCCATTTCAATAATTTTTTGTACACGATGTACATTAGATGAAAATGTAGCTATTATAATTCTACTTGTTGAATTTCTAAATATATTTTCTAAAGTAACTCCCACTGTGCTTTCAGACATTGAATATCCTGGTCTAGTTGCATTCGTGCTGTCGCAAAGAAGTAAATCAACTCCCTGTTTTTCACCAATTTCTGCAATTCTGGCAAAATCCATAGGTTCACATCCCATAGGAGTAAAATCAATTTTAAAATCTCCTGTGTGAAATACGTTACCTGCAGGGGTTTGTATATTTAGACATATTGAATCTGCAACAGAATGAGTACTTCTAATTGCTTCTACTTTAAAGGAACCTAAAGATACTTTATCTCCTGATTTAACTGTATTCAATTTACCTTTTATACCGTGTTCTTTTAATTTGTTTTCAACTAATCCCAAAGTTAATCTAGTTCCGTAAATAGGTATATTTTTTATAGTTTTAAGTAAATATGGAATAGCTCCAATATGATCTTCATGACCATGAGTAAGAACCATACCTTTTATTTTATGCTGATTTTCTTGAAGGTAAGTAAAATCAGGAATGACAATATCTATACCATATAGTTCATCATCTGGAAATGAAAGTCCACAATCTATAATGATAAGCTCATTTTTAAATTCTAAAACAGTCATATTTTTACCTATTTCGTTTAGTCCTCCAATAGGTATGACGCGCAAAGGAGCTCCCGACTTTCTGTTAAATTTTCCTCTCATTTTTCCTCCGTTCTTTTTATATGTTTGTTGCTAATTTTATTTAACAACTATATTTAGCAATTTATTAGGTACTGCTATAACCTTAATAATTTCTTTTTCTGATATTAGTTTTTGAGTTTTTTCATGAGCCATAACAACTTTTTCTAAAGCTGTTTTGTCCAAATTATTTTCAACAACTAATTTATCTTTTACTTTTCCGTTTATTTGCACTACAATTTCAACAGTATTTTTTACAAGAGCTTTTTCATCGTACTTAGGCCAAGAAATATCTATTATAGACATATTTTCATTTCCTAACATCTCCCACATTTCTTCACATACATGAGGAATAAATGGAGATAGAATTATAACTAGTTTTTCCATTGTTTCTTTCATTAAGCCGATGTTTATATTATCTTGTTCTTTATATTTGTATATTTCGTTTACTAATTCCATAATAGAACTAATTGCAGTATTAAATGTAAATCTACCACCAGCGTCTTCAGTAACTTTTTTAATTGTATAATTTAAAGCGTAACGTAACTCTTTATCTTTTTCGTTATCGTCTTTAGATAGAATTTCTTTACTGTTTATAATAGGAAGCATTTCTTCTAAAAGTCTATAGACTCTGTTTATAAATCTATAACTTCCCTCAACTCCAGCATCTGACCAATCTAATTCTCTATCAGGAGGTGCAGCAAAAAGTATAAATAATCTTGCAGTATCTGCTCCGTATTTTTCAATAATTTCTGATGGAGTAACTATATTACCCACAGATTTAGACATTTTTTTGCCATCTTTAATAACCATTCCTTGAGTTAAAAGATTTTCAAAAGGCTCATCATCACTAACAAATCCTAAATCTTTTAATACCATTTGGAAGAAACGAGCATATAAAAGATGCAGTATAGCGTGTTCTACACCACCTATATATTGATCTACTTTCATCCAATACTTTTGCTTATCAAAATTGAAGGCTTCTTTTTCATTTTTTGCATCTGTATATCTTAAATAATACCAAGATGAATCTAAGAATGTATCCATGGTATCAAGTTCTCTTTCGGCTTCTTTGTTACAGTTTGGACAACAAGTCTTTCCAAAAGTTTTACTAGTAGATAATGGAGATTTCCCTTTTCCTGTAAATTCTACATCGGTAGGAAGTAAAACAGGTAGATTTTCTTCTTTTTCTGGTACCCAACCACAATCTTTACAATAAATCATTGGTATAGGTGTCCCCCAGTATCTTTGTCTTGAAATAAGCCAATCTCTAAGTCTGAAATTAATAGATTTTTTACCGATTTTATTATCTTCTAAATATTTGATGATTTTATCCATAGACTCTTTGTTATTTAAACCTGTAAATTCATCTGAATTTATAAGAGTACCTTCAGCTACAAAAGCTTCTGATAAATTATTTAAATCTACGTTTTCATCTTTTGGGTCTACTACTGGTATAATTGGGCAGTTAAAAGCCTTAGCAAAGTCAAAATCTCTTTGATCGTGAGCAGGAACAGCCATTATAGCACCAGTACCATAGTCCATAAGAACATAATCAGAAATAAATACAGGAATTTCTTTATTGTTCATTGGATTTATAGCAACTTTCCCTATATTCACACCAGTTTTTTCTGCAACTGTAGAAGTTCTTTCAATATCTGTTTTATTTTCTACTTCTAATTTATAATCTTTTACTTGTTTTTTTATTTCATCTGAAGCATCTTTAATAAGCTCATCTAAATAAGGATGTTCAGGAGATAAAACCATATAAGTAACACCGTATAAAGTATCTGGTCTTGTTGTAAATACAGTTAATTTTTTATCAAAGCCTTTGATTTCAAAATCAACTTCTGCCCCTACGCTTTTTCCTATCCAGTTTTTTTGCATAAGTTTAACCTTATCTGGCCAACCATCTAATTTATCCAAATTTGCTAGAAGTTTATCAGCATAGTCTGTAATTTTAAAATACCATTGTGATAGCTCTTTTTTTCCTACTGTACTTTTACATCTTTCACAAGAACCTTCTACAACTTGTTCGTTTGCAAGAACTGTTTGACAGCTAGGACACCAATTTACAGGATTTTCTTTTTTATATGCAAGTCCTTTTTTGTAAAATTGTATAAAAATCCATTGCATCCATTTGTAATATTCAGGTGTACAAGTAGCTATTTGTCTATCCCAGTCATAAGAAAAACCCAACTCTTTAAGTTGTTTATTCATTTCATCCATATTTGCGTAAGTCCATTTTGCTGGCTCAATATTTCTTTGAATAGCTGCATTTTCAGCGGGTAAACCAAAAGAATCATATCCCATTGGATGAAGCACATTAAAACCGTTCATTCTTTTAAATCTTGCAATAACATCACCTATAGAGTAATTTCTTACATGACCCATATGAAGCTTTCCTGAAGGGTATGGAAACATCTCAAGTATATAATATTTTTCTTTATTTTCATCATCTACTGTTTGAAAAGTGTTGTTTTCTTCCCAGTATTTTTGCCATTTTTTCTCTATAGTTGTAAAATTGTAACCACTCATTTTTTAAGCCTCCAAATTCAATTCTATTTTTTCGCAATCTGCCCAAATTTTTTCTATATTATATTTTTCTCTCATTTCTTCAGTAAATACATTTATAATAACATCGCCAAAATCCATAAGAATCCAACCAGAAGCAGCTTTACCCTCTATTCTTTTTGGAAATACACCTTCTTTTTCAAGATTATCTTCAACTTCTGTAACTAAGGCATTTAACTGTCTTTCGCTACCTGCTGAACCTATTACTAAATAATCTGCAAATGAAGATTGAATAGAAACATCGATACAAACAATATCTCCTGCTTTTTTATCATCTAATGATTTTGCAGATAAAATAGCTATTTCTTTATTATTTTTTAACATTTATATCTCTCCTTTATATCTTTCCTTTTTCTTTAACAAGAAAATCACGTGCTTTTAAAGTATCTCTATCAATATGAAAATTTCTTTCCTTTAAATATTTAATCATATTGTTCATACACATAATACAAGCTTCATCTATATCTATTTTTGCTGTTTCTCTCATTTTTTTAACACCAGGAAACGTTCTATTCGGTTCTACAGCATCTGCTATATATACTATTTTCTCTAACAAACTCATATTTGCTCTTCCTGTAGTATGAAAGCTTACTGCATTTAAAATATCCTCATCTTGAATGTTCAATTCATTTTTTAGATATATAGAAGCCACTTTACCATGGGATAAATTCTTGTTGTTTAGGTAATAATTGCTTAAATTAAACTTTTTAACATAGCTATTTAATTCTTCGTTAGAAAGTTCTTTAAAGGCATCATGTGCCATTACAGCAACTTTAATTTTATATTTATCAGCGCCGTAAATATCAGCCAATTCATTTGCCATATCTAAAACAGATACAACATGTTTTTTCTTTTTATTAGATAATTTTTCAAACAAATCATCTAACTTTTTATTTATATAATCTATGTTCATGTATGTACCTTTCAACATTTTTATCTAAATAATCATCAACGCTTTCATTTTGTGATATTTTTTTCCTTATATCTGTGGAAGAAATGTCAAATTCTCTATTTTCCAACAGATATATCTTAGTTTTATATGTTTGTTCAAGATATGTTTTGTATTCTATAAGTTCTTTTATATCATCTCCAGGTCTTACACCTACAGCAAAACTATTTTCAGTCAAAAGTCTTTTTGATTCAAACCATTTTTCAATCGAAAACAAACTATCTGAACCTAACAAAAATATAAATTCTAAATTTTCATCATAACTCTTTTTTAACTGGTCAAGAAGATTGAAAGTATAAGAAATTTCATTTTTTTCAAGTTCTAAAGATGACACGTAAAATAAAGGGTCAATTTTTGTTGCCAATTTTGTCATCTCTAATCTATGAAGCCCAGAAGTTGTATCGTTTTTTAACTTAAAAGGCTGGTATTTTGCTGGTACAAAAATAAGCTTTTCTAAATTAAGTTGCTTACAAGCATCTTTGCCTAAATTGGTATGACCTAAGTGGATTGGATCAAAACTTCCTCCATACACGCCAATTTTTCTTGTAGTATTTTTCTTAATCATCACAAATATACCTTTATAAATTATTTATATATGAAATTTATTTGTTTGATATACTAAGTTCATCTAGTTGATCATTTGAAACTGGTGTAGGTGCTTCACATACCATACACTGTGCAGATTGATTTTTCGGAAATGCCATAACTTCTCTTATGCTGTTTTCCCCTAACAATAACATTGCCAATCTATCTAATCCGTAAGCAATACCTCCATGAGGTGGAACTCCATATTTGAATGCTTCAAGTAAAAAACCAAATTTATTTTCACATTCTTCATCTGTGATTCCTAATGCTGTAAACATATTTTTTTGTACATCTTTGTTGTGTATTCTTATGCTTCCGCCACCTATTTCTACTCCATTTAGAACTATATCGTAAGCTTTTGCTTTAGCTTTTTCTGGCGCAGATAAAATCATATCTGCATCTTCATCTAATGGCGATGTAAATGGATGATGCATAGCGTGATATGTGTCGCTTTCTTCATCATATTCTAACAACGGGAAGTCTACAACCCATAAGAATTTATACTCAGAACTATCAAGGAGTCCTAATTTTTCAGCAATATGTCTTCTTAAAAATCCTAAAGAATCAAATACAACTTTTGGTTTATCGCTTACAATAAGAATTAAATCTCCAACTTTTCCATCAAATACTTTAACTATTTCAGATAATTGTTCTTGAGTGAAAAATTTATTTACTGAAGATTTAATTTCATCTTTTTCTACACGAATCCAAACTAATCCTTTTGCTCCATAAGGTTTTACAGAATCAACTAATTTGTCTAAATCTTTTCTACTGAATTTATCAGAACCTTGATCTATACAAATGCCTCTAACATCGCCACCATTATTGATAGCGTCTGTGAAAACTTTAAAGTCACAATTTGCCACTTGACTGTTCAATAATTTCAACTCAAATCCAAATCTAGTATCAGGTTTGTCGCTACCGTATCTAGTCATAGCTTCTTCAAAAGTTAATCTTGGAAAAGGCGTTTGAATATCAACATTCATCAATTCTTTCATTGTTCTTTTTAGAAAGCCCTCTTGTATATCAATAACATCATCAACGTCAACAAAAGACATTTCTAAGTCAATTTGTGTAAACTCAGGTTGTCTATCTGCTCTTAGGTCCTCGTCTCTAAAGCATTTTGTAATTTGCATATATCTATCTGTACCACCAACCATCAAAAGTTGTTTAAACATTTGTGGCGATTGAGGTAACGCATAAAATTCGCCTGTATTTACTCTACTCGGTACTAAATAGTCTCTAGCACCTTCAGGTGTAGGTTTTATCAATACAGGAGTTTCTATTTCAGTAAACCCATTTTCAGAAAAATAATCTCTAGTAAGTTTAGCAAGATTATGTCTAAAAGTAAGATTTCTTTGCATTTTTAATTTTCTTAAATCTAAATATCTATATTTTAAACGTAAAGTTTCATCTACATTATCGTCATCTTTTATATAAATAGGAGGTGTTTCCGCTTCTGAATATATAATAATATCATCGGCAAAAACTTCGATTTCTCCTGTTTTTAACTCTAAATTTTTTGATTCTCTTTCTTTTACTGTACCTTTAATACCAACTACAAACTCATTTCTAAGCTTATCAGCTTCTTCAAAAATAGATTTTTCTACATCGTCGTTGAAAACTATTTGAACCAAACCTGTTTTATCTCTTAAATCGCAAAATATAAGTCCACCTAAATTTCTTCTCTTGTTAATCCAACCGTTTAAAACTACTTTTTCATCCTTGTTTTTTAAAGTTAATTCTCCACATTTGTGAGTTCTTTTGAATATTTTTTTCATATAATTTACCGCTCCTTTAAGCTTTTTTTAATAACAATTACTCTGTAATAAAAAGTTTACTTTTCATAAATTTTATTATGTCATCTCTTTTTACTGTTTCTTGTTCAGAAGTTTCCATATTCTTTACAACTACTACGTTGCTTGCTATTTCATCTTCTCCTATTATAATAACATTTTTAAAATTTAATTTATTTGCATATTTTAATTGTCCTTTAAAGTTTCGCTTTTGAACATCCATTTGAGATGGTATTCCAGCTTTTCTAAGCTCTGTAACAAGACTTAAAGCATTTAATTTACAATCATCCCCCATAAAAGCTACGAAAACATCGTTTAAATCTTCGTTTTCAATTTCTATATTTAATGATTCTAAAGTTAAAAGCAATCTTTCTATTCCCATTCCAAAACCGACGCCAGACATTTCTGGTCCTCCAATTTCAGAAATTAAGTTATCGTATCTACCGCCACCACAAACTGTACCTTTTGCACCAATATTATTTGATACAAATTCAAATGCTGTTTGGGTGTAATAATCTAATCCTCGAACTATATAAGGATCAACTGTAAACGATACATTCATAGCTTTTAAATTTTCTTTTAAATTTTCAAAAGCAACGTTACAAGTATCGCACAGATAATCTATCATAACTGGTGCACCCTCAGATAAATCTTGACATTTATTAGATTTACAATCAAGTATTCTCATCGGATTTCTATCGTATCTATTTTGACAAGTTGGACATAATTCATCTAACTTAGAAGACAAAAACTCTTTTAATGCCTCTCTGTGTTTTTCCCTGCAGGTAGGACAACCTATACTATTTATTTTTAATTCTAAATCTTCAATACCTAAATTTTTCAAGAAAGTATCTGCTAAATATATAACTTCCGCATCAGATAACATAGAAGTGCTACCAAATGACTCAACACACATTTGATGAAATTCTCTCAGTCTTCCAGCTTGAGGTTTTTCGTATCTAAAACAAGGTGTAATGTAACAAAGTTTTGTAGGTTGAGTGTTTGCATATATTTTATTTTCAACAAATGCTCTTACAACAGGTGCTGTTCCTTCAGGTTTTAAAGTTATACTTCTTTTTGCATAGTCTTCAAATGTGTACATTTGCTTTTCTACTATATCGGTAGTATCACCTACTCCTCTTGTAAATAATTCAGTATGTTCAAACATAGGCGTTCTAATTTCTTGGAAGCCTAGTTCACCACAAGTATCTATAAAAGTTTTTTCAATGAATTGCCATTTATAAATCTGATCAGGCAGTATATCTTTTGTGCCTTTTGGTATATTTACAGCCATAATTTTTACCTTTCTGAAAATTTATACAAAAGGATTGCTCCTTTTTTCTACGCCGATTGTTGTAGAGCCCATGTGACCAGGATAAACCACAACATCTTCTGGCAAAGTAAATAACTTATTTTTAATTGAATTGCTCAACTGACTAAAAGAGCCACCTGGAAAATCAGTTCTACCTATTGATTGTTGAAATAAAGTGTCGCCGCTAAACAATATTTTATCCACTAAAATACACATACCTCCTGGAGTATGTCCTGGGGTAGAAATCATTTTTAAATCCATATTACCTACTTTTAAGACATCTCCATCTTTTACCCAAATATCTGCTTCCAATCCTATATCTTTGCCACAACAATCCATAGACATATTTAAAGAAGCTGTTGCTAAAAATTCTTTTTCAAATACGCTAGCAACTAATTTTGCTTTGGGAAATAAAGTTTGAAATTCACTAACACCGCCTATATGATCACCGTGACCATGAGTCAGAATTATATATTCAATTTCACAGACATCTTCGTTTATTATATTTACTAAACGTTGATTAAAACCCCCTGGATCAACAATAAATCCTTTATTTGTTTCTTCATCTCTAACGTAGTAAGTATTCACTCCTAGCGAACCAGTTTGAACACATTTCATATCCATAATAAATCTTTCCTTTCAAGCTTTAATTAAAATGTTTTTTTGCTATCTAAAAGTATTGTAACAGGTCCATCGTTGTAAATTTCAACCATCATATGAGCTTGGAATTTACCTGTTTCTGTATGCACTTCTCTTTTGTTAAGTTCTTCAACAAATCTATCGTAAAATTCTTTCCCTTTATCTGGAGCTGATGCTTTAGAGAAACTAGGTCTTTTGCCTTTTCTAACATCTCCCATTAAAGTGAATTGAGAAATCGCTAAAACTGAGCCATTCACATCTTTCAAAGAAAGATTCATTTTACCATTTTCATCTTCAAAGATTCTTAAACCACAAACTTTTTCTACTATATAGTTTAAGTCTTTTTCATCATCATCATCTGCAACCGCTAAAAATACCACAAAGCCTTTATTTATAGCTCCAATTTCTGCATTTTCAACAGACACACTTCCTTTAGAAACTTTTTGAACGACTGCTCTCATATTTTCTCCTACTTATTATATATTATTATGTAGTTGGTCTATAAACTTCTCTTACACCTTCTACACTTTTTAACTTTCTTAAAACTTTTTCCATATGAGTAATATTTGAAATTGATAAAGTCATCAAAATATTTACCCCTTCAGTTTTAGATGTTTTTGCATTTACACCTGTTATATCTATATCCATATCTTCGCAAACCCTTGAAAGCGCTGCAAACATACCTTTTCTATCATCGGCAATAATACAAACATCGGCATTAAAATACTGTTGTTTTCTATCGTCATCCCAATGAACATCAATACATCTATCTAAATCATCCTGAGTCAAAGAACTTACATTTATACAATCTTTTCTATGGACAGAAATACCTCTACCTTTAGTTATAAATCCTACAATATCATCTCCAGGTACAGGGTTGCAACATTTTGACAATCTTATCAATAAATTATCAACACCTTCCACAGAAACTCCACTCAAGCTATTTTTAGTTTTTTTCGTACTGTGTTGTACTTCTATATTATCAACTTTGTTTTTCTTCTTATCTTCTTCTAAGTGATGTTCTTCATTGTAAAGTTTTATTAGCTCTCCGCCAATTTTACTTACAAATGCACCACCATAGCTTAATTGTATATAAAGCTCATCTAAATTATGTAATTTTAATTGTTTTTGTATCTTGGTTATATAACTATTTTTGATAAGATTATTAGGCTCATATCCTTTTTTCTTTAAATATTTATCTAAGTTTTCTTTTCCTTTATCTAAACCTGCTTCTCTATGTTCTTTCTTTAAAAAGCTTTTAATTTTACTTTTTGCATGATTGCTTTTTACTATCTTTAACCAATCAACACTTGGACCTTTAGAATTTGAAGTTGTTACAACTTCTACAATATTTCCATTTTCAAGAGGATAGTCTATAGAAACCATTTTTCCATTAACTTTTGCTCCAGTACACTTAAATCCTACATCTGAATGTATTTTAAATGCAAAATCAAGAGGTGTAGAACCTGCTGGCAACTCCATAACATCGCCTTTTGGTGTAAAAACATACACTTGATGAGAGAATAAATCCATTTTTAAAGATTCCATAAATTCCTTAGGATCTTTCATTTCTTGTTGCCATTCAAGAGTTTGTCTTAGCCAAGCTAACTTTCTATCTTCAGCCATCTGAGGAGTTTCTGTTGCACCCTCTTTATATTTCCAGTGTGCAGCTATCCCATATTCTGCGATTTGATGCATCTCGTAAGTTCTTACTTGAATTTCAAAAGGTCTTCCAGAGTCTGCTATAACTGTTGTATGTAAAGATTGATACATATTTGCTTTAGGCATTGCAATATAATCCTTAAATCTTCCTGGTATAGGCTTCCACATTGTATGGACTACACCTAAAACAGCATAGCAATCGTTAACTGAATTTACTATTATACGTATAGCTGTCAAATCAAAAATTTCATCAATTTGCTTATTTTGATATTTCATTTTTTTATAGATACTATAAAAATGTTTAGATCTTCCTGTTATATCGTATTTTATATTCAATCCTTTAAGAGATTCTTCAATTCTCTCAATTACTTCATTAACAGCAATTTCTCTCTGCTCTTTTTTTGTATTTATAGCTTTAACTAAATCATCATAAGCTTCTTTATGTAAAAATTTCAAAGATATATCTTCAAGTTCAAACTTCATTGTATAAATCCCCAGCCTACTAGCTAATGGAGCGTATATCTCTAAAGTTTCATTGCATTTATCTTTAATTTTTGCTTCACTCATATAATTAATAGTTCTTAAATTATGAAGTCTATCAGATAATTTTATGATTAAAACTCTAATATCTTTTGACATTGCCAGAAACATTTTTCTCAATGTTTCCGCTTGACGTTCTTCTTTAGTTTCATAGACTAAAGAACCTAATTTAGTTACACCGTCAACTAGATATGCTATATCCCCATTAAAATCTTTTGTAAGGTCTTCTAAAGTGTAAGGAGTGTCTTCAACGGCATCATGAAGTAAACCTGCTACCAAAGTATCTTCATCCATACCAAGCTCTGCTAGAATAACAGTAACAGCTACTGGGTGAATAATATACGGTTCTCCAGATTTTCTTAATTGTCCATTATGAAGACTATCTGCCTTATCATAAGCCCTACCTATAAGTTCAAAATCATATGAAGGGTTTATAGATTCAAGACGCTTTAAAAATTCTTCTTTACGTGACATAACATACCTCTAAATTAGTTTTAACGGTTTAATATTTTTTATTTCTTTTCATATTTTCTCTTTGATGTCAACTGTGCTAGTTCATAATAAATAGGACTGCACATAAATATAGATGACATACAACCAACCAACACGCCTATAATAAGCGGTAACATAAATTCTCTAATTGTTGAAGATGCCAATATATACATTGGTAACATTACAACAAGAGTAGTAAATGAAGTCATTATAGAACGTGTTAATGTTTGATTTACACTTGTATTTATTAAATCTTCATTTTTATTTTTCTTGAAGAATCCTATATTTTCCCTTACTCTATCGAAAACTACTATAGTATCGTTTATTGAATAACCTACAACAGTTAAAATACCTGCAATGAAAGGACTGTTTATAGTGATTCCAAATATTCCATAGAACGCTAACACCATAAGTATATCGTGTACAACCCCACTGATTGAAGCTATACCAAATCTCCATTCGAATCTTATAATTATATAGATAAGCATTCCTAAGGCAGCTATAAGTATTGCTCTTAAAGCGTTTACTCTTAATTCTTTACCTACAGATGGTCCAAACTGGTCAACTGCTAGTAAATCTTTATCTTCAATTTTGAATTTATCTGAGAATGCATTAATAAGTTTTTCTCTTTGTTTGTTATCTAAAGACATCTTTGTTCTGATGATAACTTCTTTATTATCCTTACCTGCATGAACAACTTCTAAATTCTCTACTCCTGCTGTTTTTGCAACTTTTACAACTTCTTTTGCATCTACATTTTTGTGCATATCAATTTGCATCATTGTACCACCGGTAAAATCAATACCGTAGTTATAGCCTCTAACACCGCCTGAAATCAAACCTATCAATATTATAACTGCTGCTACAGCATAATATTTCTTTCTATGTTTAATGAAGTTGAATTGTTTTTTAATCATAAACTTAGGTGTGTTGTCTTCATTCATTCCAAAGAATTTATTTTTACCAAAATTCTTGCTTTCGCTTATTATACTTAAAAATAATTGAGTAACTACTGTAGCTGTAAATATACTAGCGATAATACCAATCATAAGAGTCATAGCAAAACCTTTTACTGGACCTGTACCAAATTGATACAACACTATCGCTGCTATCATAGTTGTTATTTGTGAATCTAAAATTGTGCTTAAAGCTCTTTTAAATCCAGATTGAACTGCAACTCTAACAGTTTTTCCGTTACTAATTTCTTCTTTAATTCTTGAGAATATTATTACATTTGCATCTACTGCCATACCTACAGAAAGAATAAGCCCTCCTACACCAGGTAGCGTAAGAACTGTACCCATACTAGACATTGACCAAATTACTAATAATATGTATAAAATAAGAGCTATATCTGCTGCTAATCCCATCAATCCATAAGTTATAAGCATTACTAAAAGAACTAGAACTATACCGATAATTCCTGCTTTAACACTAGTTTCAAAAGCGTTATAACCTATACTTGCTGATTGTGTTGAAGTTTTTATTTCTTTTAATTCAACAGGTAGTGCACCACCTCTTATTAAAGCAGATAAATTAACTGCTTCCGATTGCGGGAATCCACCTGTAGCTCCTGATGTTATAATGGCGTTACCATTTGTAATTACATTGTTTACAACAGGTGCTGATATTATATTATTATCTAACACTATAGCTATTGCCTCTGGTAAAACATTTTGAATTTTTGATTCAACTGTACCAGATTTTGCTTTAGCAGTGGCATCTTTAAAAGCTTCTGTACCTTCTTTGTTAAATTCCAAAGAAACAGCATAACCACCATTGCTATCTTGAGTAACTCCTGCATTTTTTACCATACTACCATCTACTACAATAGTTCCGTCTGCTAATAAGAATTGTAATTGAGCAGTTCTACCTATTTGCTTAATTGCTTCTTCGTTGTTTTCTGCCCCTGGTAACTCAACTCTGATTCTTTTAGAACCTTCTACTGTAACAACTGGTTCAGATAATCCCATTTGGTTTACCCTTTGTTCAATAACTGCTTGGGTTTGCTCCATCAACTTAGTTAATTCTGGACCTTTTAAATCAGTTTGAGCTTCCATTAAAACATAAACCCCACCTTTAATATCCAAACCCATTTTAATTTTGTCTTTGATAGGTTCTACGCCATTTACTCCTTTAAAAGTAAAAAGGCCACCTACAGCTATAAGTACTATAACTAGTATAGCTAATAATTTTTTAATGCTACTATTCATTTCATACCTCTCATAATATTATTACGAACAAAACTCATTCATTTTATTTTACTACTTTTCACGACTTTTCACAAGGGAAAAGTGCTGAAAATAGTGATTTTTTGGTATATTTTCAAAGAAAAAAAGTGGCAAGCCACTTTTTTTAGATTTTTCATATAAAATATTTGAATTTTTACTTTAACAGATTGATTATTTTAATCTTCTGCGTTTAATTTAGCTTCTTTTTTTAGCTCTTCAGCAACAAAGCTATCATCTGCATTAGTATCAGCTTCCTCTTTTTTTACAAGCTTCTTAATATTTTTTGCTAAAGGTTTGCTGTTTTCTTCTTTTTTAGGAGCTTCTCCTTTGCCTTTGCTAGTAACTTTTGATATTCCCCATCTCATCATTTCAATTTTAGTGTTACTTGCACCTACTTGTAGAATGAAACTATCTTCTTTTACTCTAACAACTTTACCGCATATTCCTCCGATTGTTATTATTTCATCACCGGCTTTTATGCCATTTCTCATTTCGTTGATTTCTTTTTCTTTTTTTCTATTTGGTCTGATAATCATAAAATAAAATATAAATATCAATAAACCAAACATAACTATATTCATCACTAATTTTGAATCCATATTAAACATACTCTGAATTCCTCCTTCAAAAGTCCAATTCTTATTTAATGGTGCTGGCGGTGGGGGTCGAACCCACACGGTGTTGCCACCACGGGATTTTGAATCCCGCACGTCTGCCAATTCCATCACGCCAGCGAACATCTTAAAAATTATAACACATAAATAGAGCAAAAACAACTTTTATTTTACAACTTTATAGAAAAGTTTTTACTCTTGGGAAATTCAATCCTTTTAGTAAAATTTACTCAGTATTTTTCTTTATTTTTACTCTCCATTTTTCACAATCTTTATAAATATTATTAAACCAATATGTATTTTCATTGCCTAACATAGAGCTATTGATAAAATAACCATAAGTTTCATATCCTAAATTCACATAAGGAACTTCATTTTTCAATATTTTTTCGATTTTATCCCCTTGTATTTTCTTATCTTTAATATCTACAGTATTATTAAATTTATCCAGTTCATTATCTAGTAGTTCGTTTTTGTATTTCGCAGGATTGTTGTATAAAGAATACAATAATGGCTTTAAATCAAAGTTTTCAGACATTTTAACACTTCCTACAAATATATCGTAAAGCCCTAAGTCAATTTTATTTTTAAACTCGTTTTTATCTACCGCTTCTTTTAAATTACATTGAACACCTTCATTAGATAAAACTTTAACAAGTTTTTTCCCAACCTTCAAGCTATAAATATCTTCATGATTTACTAAAATCTCTAAATCTTTTCGAATTCCAATATAATCATTACTTTCCAAAGCATTTAAAATCAAAGTTTTACCTTTATTTGCATCAGAACTATTTTCTGCAACTTTTTTATTTGCATCAAAATATTCTTCAGGATACATTCCTTTACAAATTTTCAATTTACCATAAAAAATATTTTTATTTATATCATTTATATCGAGTATATTCTCTATGCCTTTTCTAAATTCTTTTGATGATGTTATTCCTCTACTGCAATTAAAACCTATTATTCGAGCTTTATTTGAAGTGAATTCTTGATTTTTCAAAGGTAAATCAGAAAGAAGTACATCTCTAGTCAAGCTTTTCATAATGCCTAAGTTTAAAGAGTTTACTTCAAGTAGTGGAATTGCCGTTTTTTCATCAGGTAATACGGTAAAAATCAAAGTATTGTCTGGAATTACTCCTTTATAATAAGTATTCCCCTCTAGTATTAAACTTGAAATTTCGTTATAATCCTGAACTTTATATTTTCCAGAACCTGAAGGGATAATTTTTTCTAAGTTTCCTTTTAAGCGTCTTCCTTCAAAAATCTCTTCCTTAGGCACTATTGGAAATGTCAATTTGTTTAATATCAACTCCTCTTTGTTTCTCAGCCTAATTATTACTTGAAATGGATCTTCTCTATTTACATCAACCCATTTAATATTAGAAATATTATCTGAATAGGCAGTTTGATTTTTATAAGAACAATTTATATACCCATCGATAGAGCCTTTAACATCTTGAGCAGTTAAAATTTTACCATTACTAAACTTAATATTGTTTTTAAGATTTAAAATTAAATTTCCTTTTTTCTCATCAAAAGAATAACTGCTTACCAATTCCTTTTCTAAAACTAAGTCAGAATTAAAACGAAATAAACTTTGATATATTAAATTGCTTAATTGTTTACTTTGATAGTCTTTTGAAATAATTGGATTTAAGCTTCTAACTTTCTCCATAGGTAAATTGATTTCATTTGAAATTTCAAAATCTTTTTCTTGGTTGCTGTCAAATTCAAATTTCTCAATTAAGTAAGGTTCTATTTTCCCAGAATACATTACAAATCCTGTGATAACTATAATAATTATTGCTATGTAAAAAATATTTTTTTTCATAAAATACCTCTATTTTTTTACAATTTTAATGCTTCTTCCTTTGCTTATCTTTCTTGGTTCCAGCTTAATATTACTTGTTTCCAAAATTTTATCTATTTGCATATACAAATGTTCTTTTTTATGATTATTATCTAAAATATAAGTTGCAAGCTGAACTTGTTTTTGGTAGCTCATTTGAGTTTTTAAAATATTTTCTATATTTTCTACAGATACCCCATCTCTTTCTGTTACTCTCTCTATTTTTGTCCTTTTCTTTGTGAAAACAACCCATACATCATCACATTTTTTATCAAGTCCAGTTTCAAATAATAAAGGGGCATCTAAAAAGACAGTTGCCTTATTTTTATCTCTAAATTCTTCTATTTTTAAGTTTATATAATCTAAAATGTATTTATGAGTTATCTCATCTAATTTTACTTTTGATTCTGGTGTTGCAAATGCTATAGCTCTAAGCAATTCTTTATTTATTCCAATTTTACCATCATCATTTTTTGAGGCAATCATTTCTCCAAAAGATTCAACAAGTTCTTTTTTTATATCTTCGTTTGTGTCTAAAATATTTTTAGCTATTTTATCTGCATCTATAATTGCAAAGCCTTGTTTTTTCAAATAATTTGACACTGTTGATTTCCCACTACCTATTGAGCCTGTAATTCCTATTATTTTCATCTTCATTCTCCTTATTTTAAATTATACCAATTATCACCTTTATGAAAATCTACAGTTAATTTTATTTTTAAATCTACAGCATTTATCATAGCCTCTTTTAAAATTTCTGTAGCAATATCCTCTTCTCTTTTATCTGCTTCAATTATAAGTTCGTCGTGTACTTGTAAAACTAATTTTGAATTTAAGTTGTTTTCCTTTAATTTTCTATACACATTTATCATAGCTATTTTAATTATATCTGCTGCTGTTCCTTGTACTGGACTATTCATTGCAAGTCTTTCGCCCATTTGTCTAACCATATAATTACTAGCATTTATTTCACGTATATATCTTTTTCTTCCGTAAAGAGTTTCTACGTATCCATTTTTCTTTCCCGATTCTATTTGATTGTCCATAAAAATTTTAACTTTTGGATTAGTATTAAAATACTCTTTTATATACTTTTCTGCTTCTTTTATTGTAATATTTAATTCTTCAGATAACCCAAAACCACTCATACCGTATATTACGCCAAAATTTACTGCTTTTGCATTGCTTCTCATTATAGAATCAACTTCTTCTTGAGGTACTTTAAAAACTCTCGATGCCGTTATGCTATGTATATCATCATTGTTATTAAAAGCCTCAATTAAATGTTCTTCCCCTGAAAGATGTGCCAAAATTCGTAATTCAATTTGAGAATAATCTGCACCTAAAAATACGTTATCCCTTTTAGGTATAAACACTTTTCTTAAAACTCTACCATCTTCATGTTTTATGGGTATATTTTGAAGATTTGGTTCCGTACAACTAAGACGTCCAGTTGCAGTCCCAGTTTGTTGAAAATGAGCATGTATTTTATTATTTTCATCTATTAAAGGTACCAAACCATCTACGTAAGTGCTTTTTAATTTAGATAAGCCTCTGTATTCCAAAATATTAGGAATAATGGGGTGTTTGTCTTTAATTTTATTTAAAATATCAGCACTAGTAGAATAACCTGATTTATTCTTCTTCCCTGCTGGAAGTTTTAATTTTTCAAACAAAATATCTCCAAGTTGCATAGGTGAGTTTATATTAAATTCTGTTTCTGCATACTTGTATATTTCTTCTTTTAAATTTTCAATTCTTATTGATAAATTATCTCCTATTTCCTTTAATTGATTTTTATCAACTTCAATTCCCTGAACTTCCATTGAAGCTAAAACTTCTATTAAAGGCAATTCAATATCATAAAAAATATTTTCTAAATTGTTTTCTTTTAACTTCTTAGTATGTATTTCCCTTGTTTCTGCAACAACAGTTACCCAGTTTTTAAAATAATCTAAATATTTCCCATCATAATTTTCTATAAAACTTACTTGACTATTTTCTTTTATAAAATTTTCAGGTGCGTCTATTTGCACTTGTAATTCTTCCAAAGCTAAAACATCAATAGAATATTTATTGGAATTTGGTTCCAAAACATACCTAGATATAGAACTATCAAAACTAGTTTCAAATAAATAGCTTTTTTTCGAATTATCATTTTCTAAGAAAGATAATATAATAAAATAATCTTGAGTTAAAAAATGACCTGATATTTTTAGTCTTTTTTCTATTATTTGATTACCAACAAACCTTACAGCTTCAATATTGTCATCTATAGATATATAAGCTACTCTTTTAGTAGACATAACTCCTATTCCGTAAATCTCACTGACATTTTTATGATTATAATCACTGAAAATTTTAATGTAAATATTTTCTTCAGAATTTATATCACTAAAGTATTTTTCTAGCTCTTTTAAATCATTTATTATTATTTTTTCCTTTTTATCGATTTCTTCTTTTATTTTACTATCTACATTCTCAGAATTATCATTTTTAGAGTTACCTATATCTTTAAAATTTTTCAAAAAGCTATTGAATTCAAGTTTAACATAAATATTTTTTAAAGCCTCTAAATCTGCTTCTTTTATTTTGTAAATACTTAAATCTTCATCAATAGGAACATCGGTATCTATAGTTGCTAACATTTTACTCATAAAAGCTTGTGTTTTTTCTGCTTCAAGTTTTTCACGCATCTTATTTTTCGGTAATTCATCTATGTTTTCGTATAAATTTTCTATACTTTTATACTGAATAATAAGCTTGTGTGCAGTTTTTTCTCCTATTCCAGAAACTCCTGGTATGTTATCAGATTGATCTCCCATAAGACCTTTTACATCGATAAATTCTGTTGGTGAAAATCCATATTTTTCTTCAAAAATAGTTTTATTATAAAGCTCAAATACAGAAATACCTTTCTTTGTAATTAAAACTTCTGTTTTTTCAGTTGCTAATTGTAAAGCATCTTTATCTCCTGTAATTATAAGGGAAATCAAACCTTTTTCTTCTCCTTTTTTTGCTAGCGTTCCTATTAAATCATCAGCTTCAAATCCCTCTTTTTCTAAGATTTCTATATTCATTGCTTTTAAAATATCTTTTAAATAAGGTATCTCCATAGCTAATTCTTCAGGCATTTTCTTTCTTCCAGCTTTATAGTCTTGAAACTGTTTATGTCTAAATGTAGGTGCTTTTTTATCAAAAGTTACAACAATATACTCAGGCTCATAATCTTTTTTTATTTTATTCAACATATTTAAAAATCCATAAATACCTTGAGTATATATTCCCTCTTTTGTTATCATAGGATTTCTCATAGCGTAATAAGCCCTATTTAACAAACTATTTCCATCTATTATTACAAATCTATTATCCATTTTTATTTTGCCTTTCAAATTAACGATTACTTTAAAACATATTAAATATTATACCATATTTGCAATAAAAAAACCGTTTTAAAAACGGTTTTTTCTATCTTTCAATTATTCGTAGCTTTTTGCTGTATCTACAGTAATTGTTTTAGTTTCATTATCCCAACCAATGCCTATATCAAAAGCTTTTGCAACATCTCTAAGTTTAAAATAATTATTTCCTTTAATTAGATAAGCTTTCAAATCTACTTTTTTTCCATCTTTGTAAATCACTGAATTACTCAAATTAGCCTTTTCATCTTTAACATCTTTTTTCTCTAATTCTCCACCTACTACCGTATATCCTTTATTTGAAATCATATTTACAGCTTTTTTCTCTTGGTCCCAAGTTATTTCAAATTGTTTTTCTGTTCCACTTACTACTTTAGCCAAATCTCTAAGTT
>PDWI01001371.1_pt1 | contig 38499 bp, 34 predicted proteins | sample 1430891 | NCBI WGS metagenome assembly PDWI01 (sample SAMN01162508, study PRJNA174530) | Oral metagenome, whole genome shotgun sequencing project. | biome: Marine environment; feature: Marine mammal; material: Swab sample of the gingival sulcus; isolation source: swab sample of gingival sulcus... | reverse complement strand
AGTACTTTGATTTTGCCAGTCAAAGGTACCATATTTTTTTAACCAATTACGAATTGTGGCATCGCCTTGTATGCCATATTTGAGTTTTGCTTGACTCCGTGTGAGTTCTCCTTGTTCTATTTCTCGAACTACCTCCAATTTAAAAGATAATGAATAATCTTTTTGCGTGCGTTTAACATAAGTGTTTTGCATCTTTTTTTAGTTTATGTAACGCTATTTCAGGACGAGACAAAAGTTTAAAAAAGGCGGTTCAAAAAGTATTGAACCGCCCTTTTTTTTAAGTTATCAAAAAATGAATTACCTTACTTTTTAAGTATAAGTTTTTGAATCATTATTTTATTATTCTTGATAATCTTTACAATATAACTTCCCGAGTTATAACTTGATACATCTATTACTTTGCGATTAGATGTTTTTTTATCACTATAAACAATTTGACCTAGCATGTCATAAATAGAAATATTAGCATTTTCCCCTCCGTCTATATATACTAAGCCTGTTGTTGGATTAGGATAAATATCAACATTCATATAATCAATATCCGTATTATTAGTAGTAGTATTAGCAATGTTGTTTTTAGTCGCATTTATAATTTTACCTGTTTCTACATCTCGTAACATAATCACAATATAAATTTCATTTTCATTATATTCTTCAGGAATAGTGTAAGAGAAATCATATGTGATAGGAACATTGTACGTTATATCTGTAGGAATGCTATTTTCTTGCCCCTCCCAACCTGCAATTAAGGCTCTTGCTACATGCTTGTATATCATCGCAGATGCTGGCATAGTAAAAGGCCCATTTTGAAAATCTATATTTGTAATTGGTGTAACAAAAGGTGTTGATTTTCCACTCATGGCATTGGCTTGATCATAATCAGAAGTATTTCCTTTTACATTATCTTCTGTTATTACAGGTACAAACCTATAATTCGTACCAGTTAAATCTGTCGCAAAAGTTGCTGATGCTTGGAAAGTAACCTCCCTTGTTGCATCGTTATACTGTATATTGTTTACCGACACTTTAGCTAATGGTAGATGATTTTTCATTCGTGCCATAACATCTGTTCCGTCTTCTGTTGTACCTTCTTGTGGTAAATCTTTAGGATGAACTAACTCAGTCCTATTTAATGCTACATTAGGCTGTCCATAACCAAAAGCATTAGTAAAAGAATCATCATATTCTGTAATAGTCATAGGATCGGTACCCATACCACTACTATGAATAGCAATACCAATAAAGTTATCGGGATTTTGTAGTTCGGCATATTCCATACCGTACAATCCCCAAACACAATAAGGACAACGGACTCCTGTAATTTCTTCTGCTACAATCATTTGAGGATATGCTTCATGAATAACCCAAACATCTTTAGACATTTTGTTATCTGCATCATCCACATCTGCATTTCCATTTGGATTAGAAATAGTAACTTCTATGGTATGTGTTCCTACTAACAAATCTGCAGGAATATTATGTGTAAATTGATGTATTTCGTTCAATCCGATATTGATATCTGAGACTTTGCAAACAGCTGATTTTACTCCTCCATCAATGCTATAAACCACATCATAAGATGTCAAAGGCTTTTCGGTTGATTTGTTTTGAATAGTTCCCACAATATTTAACGTTCCTTGTGCTTCTATATCTCTAAAATCTAAGGATACCATTTTAATATCATTTAAAACAGGCTCAATATCGTCAAATACAGCAACAATATTAAACATACGTGCAAATCCACCTCCCCAAATTGCTATATGTTGCCATTGATTACCATCAAACCCCCAAGCCTTACCATCAATATAAGGAGTACTTGTATATTCTAAACCACAAGACCCTTTATCCGATTCAACCAGACCTATGAAATAATTACCTGGTGGTAAAACAAGCGCGTTTTGCATATCTGCTTGATAATAATCTGTTCGTCCATTATTTACTACAATAACACTTCTACCCAATTCATCTCCAGGTTCTGCATCAAATTTTCTTACAATGGCATAAATAGCATCGCCTGAAACACCTTTCATTTTCCATTTGATAGAAGTAAGTGTATCTTGAGCATTAACCGTAAAAACATTTCCTATTTCTCCACCCTTAAGGTTCATACCAACAAAGCCTTCTTTTATACCATTGTTACATTTAAGTTCATGACTTATATCAATATCTTTTGAAAATGTATTGTTAGATACATCAGCATCGTCATCATAATTAACGGTATAGGTAAAGGTATGTATCCCTAAATTACTTGCTACAAAAGTATCAAAATTCAGCACTGATTCTTCATAAGTATTTAAATCATCTGTCATCGTTTGTGTTTTGGTATAACCGCCTGTAGCAGACAAAGTCATATTTACATCTTCTGTTAATTCTCCCCCTAGATTACCAATTTTTCCCGCAGGATTAAAATTAGCTTGATCTAAAGGTAAACTATAATATTCGTGAACAAAACCCGCTGCTCCAGCATATAAATCTGGGGCATTAGAGATTTCCATGATAGATACAACACCATCAACATCGTGAACATCTCCGGGAGACTGAGGGTACTCGTCTCCTGAAACATGGTATTTTATATTTTGTGTACCACTTACCGTTCCATCAATCTTTACGGTTACAACAAATGGATGCTGACCAACACGGATACCTCCATAATTGTTGTCATTGTCGCCCCAAGAGATGGTTTGACCATCGACAGGATTTAACGCTTCTGGCTCTTGTCCAAATTCGTTCGGAACAACAATAGGGTCAGTTGAACTACCAATAACAGTAAATCCAGCAGGAAATGTTAAAGCAACAGAATCTCCATACTCGAAAGGAGCATTTGCCTTATAATCTAAAACAAAGTTAATATCAACAGTCTCTCCCGGTCTATAACGGGTTTCTGTGCTAATACTTGCTGACATACCTTTACTTGCTGACGACTGATGCAAAGCAAATGATTTTAGATGTCCTCTTTTTAATGTAATAGAAGTCTGAGAACAAACAGAAAAACTCATAAATAAAAGTACAAAACTTAAAAAATAAAACTTTTTCATATCGGAAAAATTTAAGATTAATAAATAATAAATTCAACTCACTCTCTCTACAAGAGATATACAGAGTAATAACAAATATAATCCCTAAAAGCAAAATCAACAAACTTACATAAATGCTTTTCAGCATATTTTTCTTATAAAACTCAATGAATGAGGATATTTACCACTCTTTTTCTTTAAACAAACTATTTTTTTCAAACTTACTTACAGATATTACGACAGTAGATAAAAAAAGGCTTAGTAACAGCACTGCAGGAGGAACTACAACAATAAAATTATTTGTCATTTTGTTCGACATATTTAATGAACTGATTTAAACTTTTTTTGAGCAGTATAACAATTAATGCAATGTAGAGCTATCCAATTTTCTGCTTTTATAGTAAAATGTTTTTAATAAATCTTTATGATGTTTTAAAACGTTTATCTAAACATTATTTTACCACCCATTTTATATAATGATGATATACTGATAAAAAAGAGTAACTTTTGTCTGAAATAAATTGCTTTACAGGAATATCATACCACTGACAACCTGTTTTTAATTTATATAATATAAATTCAACAATTTGACAAATAGGCACTTGTTATTTACCCCCCCGTTTTCCTACACTCCTATATTGTTCTATTTCCATTTTTATTTTATCTTTGCCAAGAACTTGCATTGTTATTTGATTTTTTTGTAAACTCCGCATTTACAAATATAAACAACTTTGCGAGTTCTTAAAAAAAGTTTAAATCACTTTATTAAGACCAGCTAACAGAACAAATTAACTACAATAAAGCAACAGAATAATAAAATAATGATAGCATTAAACAATTAAATTGTTGTTTATTGTAATTAACCAATTAAAACAATTTATTAACAATTAAAACATTAAAAAATGAACAAACTAGTACAAAAAATCCGCACAATAATAATAGCGGTGCTACTAACAACTACAGTAGTATTTTCGGCAAAAGCCCAAGCGGTAGGCGATAAATTTAAAATAGATAATCTTTACTACCAAATTACAAATCTTAATCCAAAAGAGGTAGCTGTTGCTATGCAAAAAGATGATTATCCATATTGGGATGATAGTGAAAAACCTACAGGCGATATAGTTATACCTGAACAAGTAAATAAAGATGGGGTTAATTATAAGGTTACAAGTATTGGAGAAACTGCTTTTGCTGTATGCAATGGCATCACTTCGATAACTATGCATGATTTTATTAAAAGGATTGACGAATATGCTTTTTTTTATTGTGAGTCATTAACCTCAATAAATATTAATAAATCTATTACAAGTATTGGATATAGTGTTTTTTCCAATTGCTCTGCTTTAACCTCTATAAATGTGGCAAGTGATAACCCTAATTACATTTCTGAAAATGGTATTTTATTCAATAAAAACAAAACTAAACTAATAGCATATCCTGATGCAAAAACAGGCACAAAATATATAATACCTAATTCGGTAACAAACATTGCAAATGATGCTTTTTTTAGCAATATTTCGTTAGAATCAATAACTATTCATGATTTGGTAACAAATATAGGAGATGCTGTTTTTAATCAATGCAAATCATTAACTGCTATTTATAATAGGATTGAAGATCTAAACAAAATACAAGTCGGAGGTTACCTATTTACAAATATGGATAAAAGCAAATGTACATTATATGTACCTACTAAAGCCGTAGATACATATAAACAAGCCGCACAATGGAAAGAATTATCAAAAATAATAGGTGTACAAGTAACATTAAATACTACAACACAGAATTTAGATATAAATGAGACATGTACATTAACAGCCACCATAGAATCAGATGATTTTCCTAATAAAAATATAATTTGGAGCAGCAGTAACACAGATATTGCTACAGTAGATAACAAAGGCTTAGTAACCGCACATGAAGGAGGAACTACAATAATAAAAGCCTCTACCGAAGACGGAGGCTTTAATGCAACCTGCGAGGTAAAGGTAGCCTCAGATGGAACTGGTATAAATGATAACAATATAACATTTGACCTATACCCAACTCTTGTAGAAACAGGATTTACAGTTAAAACAAATAAAGAATATAAAGTATTATATATTTATAACTTAATGGGAACTATAGTAACCACTGTACCTTTAACACAACAAGAACAATTTATTAATGTTAGTAATTTACCACAAGGTTTGTATATAGCTAAAATAGGAACAAAAACTATTAAATTTATTAAGCATTAAATAAAACAATAACTCATAAATAAACACTATGGCGGGTAAAATACAAACTGCAAATACTTTGTATTTTTGTCCGCCATTTTTATTATTTATTTTAGATTTGTAAAGAATAAATAATAAGCTTATAAAAAAGCAATAAAATAAACACACTTAAACGACAGTTATCTCCGAAAATGTGTTAAAAATAAAAAACAAATGAAAAATACTGAAAAAATATTAGGGATAATATTCGTATTAGGATTGATATTAAAAATAGCTAATATTTCTGGCGGAATGATGTTGGTTTTAATTTCATCTCTACTATTATCAACATTATATTTTTACCTTGGATTTGCTTTATTTAATGACATTCCACTAAACAAGGTTTTCAAAAACGACACATATCTATCAATATCAAAAAATAAGATAATATATGCTATATCGGTTGGTTTTGGCTTGTCAATATTGCTTACTGCAATATTTTTCAAACTTCAGAATTATACAGGACAAATACCAATGATGTTAGTAGGGCTAAGTGTGAGTCTAATCAATTTAATATTTGGAATTGTAAAATTTGCACAAAACAAAAGTTCGTTCTATAAAAAAATACTAATTAGGCTAATAATATTTGGAAGTTTATGGCTGTCCATTACCTTATACTTTTAATACAACTTAAGAACACAGAATAAACCTACTCCAAAATTTCAAAATCAATAGTAACATCTTCAATTGGCCAATTGGAGTTATCCACTTTTACAGATGCAATTTTATCTATTACATCTAAGCCCTCTATAACTTGACCAAATACGGTATGCTGACCATTCAAATGCGGACAACCTCCTTGCTTTTTGTAAATATCCCGATGTGCAGGGTTTATTGTTATTCCGTATTCACGCTCTGTTCCTAATAATTCGCCTTCTGTATAAGTTGTACCTTGAACTATAAAAAACTCAAAGGATACACTACGTTTGTCGGGGTTATCCTCATACTCACGAGCCATAGACACCGCTCCTTTCTTATGAATATTCTCTGCACGGAACTCGGCAGGTATTGTGTAATAACCCATCTTGGCTTTTATGCTCTGACGCTCCCACCCTTCGGCATCGCCACCTTGTATCATAAAATCATTAATCACTCGGTAGAAAACCGTTCCTTTGTAAAAATCATTCTTTATTAAACGGATAATATTTGCTCGGTGCAAGGGCGTGTTTTCATATAGTTTAATCTTCATATTGCCCATTGATGTTTTTAACAGAAGTAAGGATTCTTTATTTGCATTACCATATTTTGTAAGCTCTTGCACAACATTATCATCAGTTAAAGTTACTAATTTAGCTTTTTTCTTTTTGCGTTTTTTAGTTACCTTGTTTTTATGTTTTTTCTGTACAGATTTTTTTACAGTTGTATCCTTTTTGCCATCATTTACATTTGAACACTGGCAAAATAAAGCCACAGGCAAAACAATTAAAATAATATTTTTAATAATTAAGCGTACGGTGTTTTTCATCGTCATTACTATTTAATATGTTTATATAGCTTTTATATCGCGATTGGCTTATTTCATTATTCTGTACCGCCTCCTTAACTGCACATTGTGGCTCTTGCAGATGCAAACAATTATTATATTTACATTTAGGCAAAAGGGCAAAAATTTCAGGGAAGAAGTGCATTAATTCTTCTTTTTTAATGTCAATCATTCCAAAACCTTTTATTCCGGGGGTGTCAATTATGTAGGTATTATCTGCTAATAGGTGCATCTCGGGGAATGTTGTTGTATGTTTACCTGTTTCGTGATAATCGGATATGGCATTAGTTTTCAGATTTAGACTTGGCTCTATTGCATTTACTAAAGTGGATTTACCAACTCCTGAATGCCCTGAAATTACTGACATTTTATTTTGTAAGATAGCTTTTACATCGCTAACCCCTATATTTTGCTTTGCAGATGTTTGTATGCATTTATACCCTATCTTCTCGTATATTAAAATAAACTCCTTAAGCTGTTCTTCGTCTTCATTTGTAAGTAAATCTATTTTATTAAAAATGATAATTGCAGGTATCCCATAAGCCTCTGCCGACACTAAAAAGCGGTCGATAAATTCAGGATAGGTTTTAGGTTGAGTAAGTGTTACTATCAATATTGCTTGATCGATATTTGCAGCAAGAACATGTGCCTCCTTCGATAAATTTATTGATTTACGAATAAGATAATTTTTGCGGTCTAAACGTTTAGTAATAATCCCTAATTCATCGGCTGTACTTGGGGTAAACTCAACATAATCGCCTACCGCAAGCGGATTGGTAGTACGCAACCCTTTTGTGCGGAATTTTCCTCTTATTTTACAAGTGTATTTATTATGGTCGGCATCAAGCACTATGTAATTACTACCTGTTGATTTTATTACTACTCCTTTATTCACAATTTTTTATTTTTACTTATGGTAAACTCTAAAGATTTACACTTATGCACAAAGCTATATTTTTATTAATTTCTACAAATTAAATAAATTTTTAAAGTATTCTTGCAAAAAGAAAGATATTATGTAGAATGCTTTATTCTGTAAAAATAGTTATTATTGCATTTTAATATAAAAATGCTTATTATGTTGCCAAAATATATTCGCTTTGCTGTAGCTTTTTTTATGGGTTTAATATCAACATTACACCTACATGGGCAAATTATACCCGAGCTACCAGCCGATTCCATTCATTACAAATCATCGTTTTTGAGTTATAAATATATTGTTCATGGCAATGAAATGAACTTTAACGAAGTGCTTAAAACTATGAAGGACTCAACCCCTGCGTATGATACTTTTAAATCGGCAAATGAAGCAAAAGTATTTGGATATATTTTTAGCAGTTTAGGTTTAGCACTGATAATTACCCCTACTATAATGAGTTGTTTTGATAATAATAAAGGCTGGAGCATGGCTTATGCTGGGGCTGGTATTGCTGCGGTATCCATTCCGCTATTTATTAAACACAAACGACAAGTACCCAAAGCCATAGAACTACACAATAACACCGTAATATTAAACGATAATGATAGAGTGAGTTTAGATTTACGTTTTGGCATCAACCCTAATGGTTTGGGCTTTTGTTTACGGTTTTAGATTTAATAAAGATATTGCTCATAGCAAAAAAACTCGCTATTATTATGCTAACTAGAATATAATTTGTATTTTTGCATTAACAGTACCCATTCTGCATACCATAAGAACTGCAAATGGGTCATTTTTTTGTAATCATGTCAAATAAACCTGCTTATCAAATATCTGAACAAATAACACTTTTAAAAAAGCGAGGAATGTTATTCAGAAATGAGCATAAAGCTCATCACATTCTAGAAAACATTAGTTATTATCGTTTAAAAGGATATTGGTGGGACACACAAAATAATTTTACAGAACATACTTTTTCTCCAAATACATATTTTGAAGATATAATTACCCGATATAATTTTGACAAACAGTTAAGGCTTATTCTTTTTGATGCAATAGAACATATAGAGATAGCTCTACGCACAAAGATGATTCATCATTTATCACTATCATATGGCGGATTATGGTACTTGAATTCTGAATTATTTAATTCTCATAAAATAAATAGAAATGGCATCTTAAAAACAATACACTTAAATACAATTGAAGAATTACAAAAAGAATTTAATAGAAGTCAGGAAGTATTTATAAGAAATCATAAACGTAAAAATCCAAATCAAAATGCCGATGCTTGGAAGGTTCTAGAAGTAGCATCTTTTGGAACTCTATCAAAATTATATAAAAACCTAAAACATCAGCTACCTGAGAAATCAATTATAGCTAAAGAAATGGGGTTAAATTTACATAATGAGCTATCAAGTTGGTTAGAGTCTATTGCGTATGTCCGAAATATAGTAGCTCATCACTCAAGATTATGGAGCAGAAATATGGTAAAAACTCCTATTAAAAATATAAAGAATCCTATAGGGCAATGGTTTAATAATCCTTTATCCAAAGTGCAAACTAAAAAACCATTTTTTATAATTTCCTGTATGGTATATTTATGTAACCACGTAAGCCCCGAACATATAATAAAAACAAAAATATTAGATTTAATTAATCATAACGATATACCAATATATAAACTCGGATTTTTAAATAATTGGGAAAACGAACCTATTTGGAGATAAGAGACATAAAACATATTATAAACCCTTAGTTAAATCACTAAGATTACCTAAAAAATACAATATCCATTCTACAATATTGCTATTAGCATCTCCTTTATAATGATACATAACAATGTTATGATATTCTTTTTTAGTTTGTTCTATTAAACTGTCTAACGATGCATACTGCACAAACAGATAATTATTTTTTAGCAATAGTAATATTGTGAGTAGCCTCGACAGTCTGCTATTACCATCTTGGAATGGATGTATGGATAAAAATTTATAAATAAAATAGGAAATTATAATTAATGGATGTGTATCCTGTTTTGAGCGTTGCTCTTCCGCCCAAGACACAAGCGTAGTCATCTCGCTATCAACCAAATGCACCTCGGCTGTATTACAAATAATTTTTTGTTGTCCGTCAGGATAATTAGCCACTACTTTATTACAAACGCATTTGTAGTTTCCTCGGTGTCTAGCATCCTTATCGCTATAACGAAGTAGAAACTGGTGTAGTTGTTTTATATAATTCTCGGATAGACTAATACTATCATAATTATCTAATATAATTTCTAAGGTATCGTAATACCCAAGCACCTCTTGTTTATCTCTGGTATTTAACTCGGCACTGTCAATATTAGTTATTAAAGAGTGTATTTCATTGTCCGACAATGTACTACCCGACATACGTGTTGATGAACCTACACTTTTTATTAAAAAGGAGTTTCGTAATTTGGTTAGATATTCGTTGCTATTAGCATTGACGGTATTCCATTTGTGGCTAAAAGCATCAATATCGGCTATTAAATCTAATATTTGCTGATTATCTTTGTTATCGAATTCTAAGTTATTGTTGTATTTATCCATGCTCTTTTATAATAGAAGTGATTTAAACTTTTTATTCTATTTTTAATGGGTGTTAGGTATTAGGTTGTTAGCTTTTATTGGTAAAATTCACACTTGTTCTTATTTAGAATTCAAAATCTAAGCTGAAAACCTATATTTTAGATATAGGATTTTAATTTACTCTTTACTAAAAAGCTAATACCTTGAAAATAAGAGCTATTAAAGTATTTGTGAGTTGTAAAAAGTTTAAATGAGTTTATAGTTTATTTTGTGTTAGATAATTTCTTTTCCTTATAAACAAAATATGGAATATATATTAGAGCAAACGCTATTTCCATTATAACAAATGCACTAGTAAAAGTATCATTTACCGACCCAATATTTATAACCTGCCCTCCAATTAAGCTAAAATCCCAAATCCAATGAAAAATCATTATTGGAATAATACTCTCTATTTTCATTCTTACAAAACCAAAGAACAGTCCAGCTAAAAATGTCATAACTAACTGTAATAACATTCCCACTAACTCTAATCCGCCAAATACATTAACTGAGTGTAAAAGAGAGAATGTAACTGCACTTATAAATAAGGCTTTTACTTTACTTTCTTTTATAAAAGTAGCAAATACTATTCCTCGATATACTAACTCCTCTGAAAAACCCACTAAAAGAGTAGTTATGGCAATTTTAACAAACAGCACCCACTGTTCCGAGCTAATATTATTATTCAATAAGAAATAAGTAGTATTAATAATAACTATTAAAGCAACAATTGCCATAGGAAGAAACCACAGAACTTGTTTTTTATTGATTTTGGTAAACCCTAATTCTTTACTCGAAAAGAATTTTACACCCATTACAACCGCAAATATTGTCATCACAATTTCAAACCATAAAAGGGTTTCAATCATTCTAGGATTATTGTATGATATCCCATTGATATAAAATGAGGTGAACATACCCATACCTATAAGTATAGTGTAAACAATAGCTGTTATGTAACTAATTTTTTTTAATTTTAATGTTGTCATATTTGTATATATTAAGTGATTAACTAAATCCACGTTCTTTTTTAATATTATCGTAGGCTTCGTTTAGTCGTTGGAATTTTTCTTTTGCCGATTTCTGAACATCTTCGCCTAAATAAGCAACCTTATCGGGATGGAACTCAATAGCCTTTTTACGATATGCTTTCTTTACTTCATCTACCGAGGCATCGGGTGTTAGTCCTAAAATTTCGTAGTCGGAGCTAACATTTCTATAAAACATAGCTTGTATCGACTGAAAATCAGTTGATGAAACCTTCATATGGTTTGCTATCGTTTGAATTAATATAACTTCGTCTTTATGGGTAAATCCGTCGGCTTTAGTTATCCCAAACAGGTAATGTAAAAGTTGCAAACGTGATGAATAATCTAAATTCTGACCTATCTGCTTACTTACATTAGTTACTGGGATAGGTTGTTTTAGTATATCGCGTAACATGCGTATAGCGTTAGTAGCTTCATTAACGCCAAATATTTTAACAAAATTTTGCTTTACAAAATCCAACTCCGATTTTGTTACTTTACCGTCAGCCTTCATAACAGCAGCTGTTAGTACCACTAAACTTATCATAAAATCGCCACGATGTGTAGAATGCGAACGGCGAGATTGTGTATTTTGTGTACTATTATCGTCTTTATCGAATGCCGAACCTATTAAAAGACCAATTATTGCTCCTATGGGACCTCCAAATGCCCAACCTAAGCCTCCTGCTAACCATTTCTTAAAACTCATATCTTATTAATTAAAGTATTATGTATCTGTTTAACTTGTGTTTGTATGTCGCTATCTTCATTATTAGTAATTACAAAATCGACATACTTTATCTTTTCGTCGTCGGGTAACTGATTGTTTATTCGTTGAGTTATTTGCTCCTCCGACAATCCGCTACGCTGCTGTATTCTTTTTATTTTTACATTGATGTCGGCAACTACTAAAATAATTTTATCAAACCTTTCGTGGTTTCCATTTTCGATTAAAATAGCAGCCTCCTGTATAACGTATGGTACGTTTGTATTGTTTTGCAAGTACCATTGTTCAAAATGATTAAATAATATAGGATGAACAATATTGTTTAATTGCTGTAACTTTTGTTTGTCAGAAAAAACAATTTTTGATAAGAAGGAAGTATTTAAATTATCATTTATAAATGATTCTTTACCAAACTTTTGTACTATCTGTTGTTTAAGGCGAGCATCAGTATTCATTAACTTTTTTGCCCAGATATCAGAATTATATATAGGAATACCTAATTGTGCAAAATAATCGGATATATATGTTTTTCCGCTACCAATACCGCCAGTAATTCCTATTTTCATTTGTTAATTTGTTAATTTGATAATGTACTAATTAAAAGGGCAATAGGATATTATTTTTGTTCAATTATATACTCTACAAATTTTGGCGTAAAAGATATATTCTTTATATTTTTAGGGTGTTTGCTTAACCTTACAGTTAGTTTGTTGCCCAATAGGTTTTCTATATCATTATAATTTACTTGCAAACGAAAATCTTGTTCTGATATTCTATTACATTCATCAAACGAAACTAAATATTTTATTTTTACTTTTTGAGGAAACGTTATCAAACGACGTTCTTTAGGTACATTAATAGCTGATATAGGTATTTTTAAAGTATTTTCGGTATACTTATCCACTTTAACCAACATTACAGTACGTTTATTATCTATCGATACATTTTTAATACTTTTTATTGATACATTACGTTCAAAATTTTTATCAAGATTTTTAACCTTCATTGGTTTTGTGTAAACGTATCTCATGGTATCAAGTATTTGCTCCGACCCACGAACCATAACTGAATCGGGAGTAAATTTTATTTTACCATCTAACATACATTGTGGGGCAAATTGTATGTCGATATTAGGTGCGATAGCCACCTTTTTTTCAATAATATCAGCAAATGAACAGTTGATTGTTTGGGGCAGAATATCAATAATATTAATGTTTTTATTTAACTGCTTGTTAATATTTGCCTTTATTATGCGTGGATGTATTTTTAATTCTTTTGTTTTTGCCGATGCTCCTTGTTTTTCAATGTAATCGGAAATACTAATAGCTATGGGAAATGATATTATTTTAAATTTATACTTTAACAAAGTATATCCTCGCCCTGATAATTCTAACTCTAATTCTTCAGGCAAGTCGGATATAATTAGTTTATTTTCAGGAACATCAATATATTTTACAGGATAGTGTATTGTAGCTGTAAACTCGTTACCTAATTTGTTTAAAAACCAAAATATAGTTGCTATACCTACAAAAATTAGGTAAATTAATATTTTTTGGTCGATACGTTTTACTACTTTACTGTTAAACCAATCCTTAAAATATTTTACAGATTTCATCTGTGTTTAATGTTTTAATTTGTTAATGTGGCAATGTGATAATTTGTAAAACTATCATAAAAGAATAGCTAAAAGCAAAAGTTTGCATTTGCCTTTAGCTATTAAACCTAAAAAGATTATTTTTTAGCTGTTTCAGCAGCTAAGTCAGTATTATCTTTTATCAATCCAGCTTTATCAACTTTAATTTTTACTCCGTCAGAGATTTCTAATAATACGGTAGTTTCTTTTGTTTCAACAATCTTACCATAAATACCTCCAACAGTAAGTACTTTGTCGCCTTTTGCTAATCCCTCACGGAATTTGCGTGTTTCTTTTTGTCGCTTCATCTGTGGGCGAATCATAAAGAAATAAAATATTACTACTACTGCAACAAGAGGCAATAATGAACTCCAAGCACTTGGTTGTTCGGCACCTGCTTGTGGTGCAGTTAAAATGATACTTAATAAATTAGTCATATTTGTTATTTTAATTATTTACTTTGTTTATTTGTTGATGATGCCTACCATTAAACAGACACCACAACTAAATTATTTTTTATTCTGTTTTTCAGTGTACAGGAAACTCTAAGTATCTATATTTAGAATGTATAACGTATACCTAAAGCTACTCCCCAACCAAAACCTCCATAATTTACAAATGTCCACATTGGACGAAAATCAAGAGTTGCTAATATTGGAATATCTAACTCATTAAAGTCATACTCTAATCCAACCTGACCACCTATTCCTAAATTAACATAGGCTGAACCATCTTCGGAAAAGAACCCAATACCAGCACCCGGACCAGCATACCAATTAAGTCCGTGATTAATATCTCCAACCCAATGATATACCCCCACTAATGATAAAGCACTATAATCACTATGTGCAGCTAATCCTAAATCTGCCTCTACTCTGTTTATAGAGGTTAGTTTTTGCTGATATGATATTTCAGCATGACTGATATAACCATTAGTACCAAAACGAACACCAACAGCATTTGAATTTACTTGGGCTTTACTTGCAAACGCAACAATAAATAATGTTGCAATAATAATTACCTTTTTCATTTGTCTATTTTTTATGACCAAAACTCAGAATAAAACAAAATATAATCATTGTTATACTTGTTTAAATAAATATCCCAAACATGGTCTATTTAAGCTGTGTATCTAATATATTAGATATAAACGTATATTATTGTTTATTTATTTCACATGTTATGCGTAATAAAAACGGTTCTTCTTGGGCATTAGTCCATACATTAATGTGCTTTTGCTGAAAACCATCTCTATTTGAACTGTTAAAAACCACCTCAATAGCTCCTTCTTCGCCACTAGGTATTGGCTTGTTTGAGAATTTAGGAATAGTACAACCGCAACCTGCTTTTGCATTCTTTATTATTAAATCTCCTTTGCCAATGTTTTTAAACTTAAAATTGTGCATTACCTTCTCACCTTCCATAATCATACCAAAGTCATGTTCGGTATCATAAAATTGTATTTTAGGCTGTCCTTTTGCTTTATTCTTTATACTTGCATTATTACACGCCGATACTCCTAATAAAGCAATTAGTATAATTGGTAATAAACGTTTTGTCATGATATTTATTTTATTGTAAACCTCGTCCTACTTTTTTAATACTTCCTTTGTTGTTTAGCAAAAGTACAATTTTGTCCAGAACTCCATTTATAAAAGTGCTACTTTTTTCTGTACTATAGAACTTTGCAAGTTCAATATATTCGTTTAACGATACTTTTACAGGAATACTTGGGAAGTTTAATATTTCAGTTATTGCCATCTCCATAATAATAAGGTCAATGTTTACTATCCTATCAACATCCCAATTCTTTATATTTTCTTGTATTAACTTTGAATTTTCCTCGTGATTATTTATACATCTTTTTAACAGAATTTTAGCAAATTCTCGGTCGTCCTCGTTTTTGTATAAGTTTAATAACGAAATACTTTCGCTTTGTTCGTTTAGCTTTTGTATTGTACGTATATTCATGCTTAAAACAAACTCAAGGTCATCGTTCCAATATATTGATTTATCTTCAACTATCTGATAAAGCAATTCATTTTCGGCTAAAGTATTCAGCAACCTTATAACAAGCTGTTTATCATCATTGTACGATGAATTTTCCGCATTCATATAATTAATATAATCAACCGATGCTATTAATTGATTATAAATGTTTTTTATTAATTCAGGATTTTTAGCCCAATTCAGCTTCGCCTTTTCAATATGATGAGTTAATGATGCCGATGTTTCAATCTGTTTTAGTACAGCATTATTAACAAAACGCATGTTCGGATTTAAATCTTGTTCGGTTGCCGTTATTCTGTTTTTTGCAAGTTCAATACGCTTGTTAGCATATTGTTTTACATCTAACAGAAGAACAAAAAACAACAGATATAAATCGTAAAACTTGTTTACACTAAACTCTAATTCACTTTCGTAATTTTTATTGTCGTTGTTTTGAAGGTACGCATAAAGTATATGAAACACTTTTATTCGTAATAATCGTCTGCTAATCATTGATAAGAAGCCTTAAATGTTATTTGTAAATTAAAATAATGTGCAAACCTAATATAAATAATTAAAAATGAAAAATGTTATAGGTTAATTCATTATTACCCTAACGTTTTTACAAAAAAATTATATCAATTAAGAATTACTTCATTCTTACTTTTTCATTCTTAGCCCTTAATTAGCATAAATTATAGTTACATATTAAGTTTAAGTTACCAACATATATTAACAGAAAATATTCCTTTTTTACTATTAATATCTATAAGATAATTTTAATTGATAGCTACGGTCTAAACCGGGTATTGACGAATGCTCTGATTTAACTCCTGTATGGAATTTAAAATCTTCGTTAAGAATATTATTTACCCCTACACTTATGTTAAATCCTTCTATTAATAAATTAGAGTAAGTAATATTAAGGTTTATCAATGTTTGCGGTTTTATTTTTTCTAATGCTAGTTCACCATCTTTAATTGACGTATAAGCATATTTATTACCAAAGAATGAAACTGTTGGTGTTATACGTAAATTAGGGATAACCTGATATGAAACTACTGCATTAACTTTTATAGGAGAAAAACTTAAAAAATATTTACTATCCGCAGTTACCATTACGGACGAATCAGTATCATTATCTTTTCTTTGATAATAAGCAAAATTTAACTCTGCACTAAGTTTTTCTGAATTGTGCTTTAAAGTTGTTTCTATTCCGTACGTTCCTAAATTTCCACCATTTTTGTAAGTTCCTATACCAGATGAATTAAGGTTATAAACTATTACTTTTTTAAAATCGGTATTAAATAAGTTACAAGTTAAATACATTCTTTCCAGAATTTTCACACCTGCCTCAACTTCATAAGTAAAAGCTTCCTCAGGCTCTAATTTTTTTATACCTTCCTCTTTTCTATCTGGCAATATCCCCCCAGGAGTTCTAAAAGCCTTATTAACAGCTGCTTTAAGATGAAATTTATCAAACACTTTAGTTATACCTATACGTGGAGCAAATGAGTGTCCAAATAATTCTGATTTATCAAAACGAACACCGGTTGTGATATTTGCAATTTTGGTGTTTAACCCTAATTGAGCATATACATCAAAGGCATTATATTCTAATTGATCAGAACCATCCTTAAACACTCTTTCATCTGGACTAACAAACTTAGGCAACTTAAGGTCTTCGTGACTATAATCAAAACCTGCTAAAACATCAACAATCCCTTTATTATAGTTTCCCATTAGTCCTGCTACTATTTTTTCGGCTCGCTTATTATTTGCATAACCTAAATCAACAGCATTTAAATTCCAAGGTTTTTGTTTTTTGTAACTTACCTGAGGTGTTAATTTTATATTTTCATTAATGTTTATTTCATAAGATGCCTGTGATATAAAATCAGAGAAACGTTCAGTTAATGGAATGCCTTGATATATTGTGTCCCATAAATCGATGTTTTTATAAGAATAGTCAATTATAGCTGTACTTATTTTTAAGTTTTTATAATTTATTTGCATACCAGTATTTCTGGTTTTTATATTCGAGTTACCACTCATAGTACGACTATCACCATATACTCCTTTTATATCTTTGTCGCTACGCGAACCTGTTGCAAAATCACCCCAAAAACTTAATTTTAAGTCATTTTTTACTACCTGACTATTAAATGCTATATTATTATGTGTAAACGATTTACCTGTATGAGACCCCATATAACTTACATATCCACCATTTTCCTCAGCTTGTTTGGTTATTATATTTATAACACCCATACTTGCATATCCGCCATATATAACACTACCTGGTCCTCTTACTATCTCTATACGTTCAATACTTTCTAATGGGTAATGGTTTCCAAATATAGCATTTCCAAACATTGTTTCATTTGCCTCCATTCCGTTTATTAGTAGTAGCACTTTACCCTCGTAACTCCAAACTCCCCTTACTGCTAAACCAAGAACTCCTTCTACATCCGAACCAAATTCAAAACCCGGAACGTAACGTTGCACAAGGTCAATAATATCTCTTGCTCCGCTATTCTGTATTTCTTTCTGAGTTATTACCGATACAATACCCGGTGTTTCACGAATATTTACCGACGATTTGGTCGACACACTAACTTGCATATTCATTAAATCTTCTAATGACATATCCAAAAGGTCGTCCATTGATTGTGTTTCATCTTCTTGAGATACAGCACAAAATGAAATTAATAATGAAAATAAAAAGAATAATAAACGTTTCATAATAAATAATTTTAAGTTGTTCAACATAACAAATATACAAAAAAAATATTTTTTTCATAATTTATGAACATATTTAAGCTATAAACCACTTATAATCACTACGCTTATGCACAAATAAACATATTACAATACTTTAATATATAATACATAAGATACAAAAATTTAAACACTCGTTATTACTTATTTAGATTTCAATACTGCAATATAAATAATTAAATACCAAATATTTACACTTATATTTTAATATTACTTATTATGTATAATGATACCCATATAAATATAATGAATATTAAATATAAAAATAAAATGCTACTTTTGTATGCAATAAATAAATGAATATTTCTAAATTTAAGTAATAAATTAAAAAATAACAGAAAATGGAAGCATCAAACACAACAAACAACACTGAACATGTTAAATGTTTAATAATTGGCTCAGGGCCGGCAGGTTATACTGCAGCTATTTATGCTGCCCGAGCTAACCTTAAACCTGTATTAATACAAGGTATGCAAGCTGGAGGTCAATTAACAACAACAACTGAAGTTGATAATTTCCCTGGTTATCCTAAAGGAGTAACAGGCTCATCGCTTATCGAGGATTTAAAACAACAAGCCGAGCGTTTTGAAACAGACGTACGTTGGGGTGTGGTTACTGAGGTTGACTTTTCAGGACATCCTCATAAATTAATTATTGATGGAGAAAAAACTATAACTGCCGATTCTGTAATTATATCGACAGGAGCAACTGCTCGTTATTTAGGTTTAGAGTCGGAAGAGAAATATAAAGGTGGTGGAGTATCAGCTTGTGCCACTTGTGATGGATTCTTCTATAAAGGAAAAGATGTTGCTGTTGTTGGCGGTGGCGATACTGCTGCTGAAGAGGCTACATATCTTGCTAATTTATGTAATAAGGTATATTTAATTGTGCGTAAAGACCATATGCGTGCATCAAAAGCTATGCAGAAAAAAGTTGCAGAAACAGCAAATATTGAGGTACTTTACGAACATAACACAAAAGAGGTTACTGGAGACGGTAGCGTTGTTACAGGGGCTACATTAATAAAACGTAAAGGTCAGGCTGATGAGGAAGAAGTAAAAATAAACATTGACGGTTTCTTTTTAGCTATTGGACACAATCCTAACTCTGAGGTATTTAAGTCGTATATTGAAACTGATGCTAATGGTTATATTATAACCAAAGATAAATCGTCAAAAACTAATGTAGAGGGTGTTTTTGCTTGTGGCGACGTTCAAGATACAACATACCGCCAAGCTATAACTGCTGCAGGTTCAGGCTGTAAAGCAGCTTTAGACGCTGAGCGTTTTTTAAGCGAAAATTAATATTGATAAATATATAAGCAAAAAAATAAAATAGGCTGTTGAAAATTCAACAGCCTATTTTTATGCACTATATAAATCCTATTCTGTTAAACAAAAAGATTTACATTAGCAGAATTTGCTCTGTCCATATATGTTGCTACCCCTCCTATTGTTACGTTATCCAATAGTTCCTCTTTTTTTACACCCATTACATCCATCGACATCTGACAAGCAATAAATTCAACACCTTGCTCTATAGCTTGGGTTCTCATTTGCTCTAATGAATCCACTCCATTTGTATTCATTATAAAACGCATCATTTTACTTCCCATTCCACCCATATTCATTTTTGATAGTTTTAATTTTTTAGAGTGCTTTGGTAACATCATTGAGAACATTTTACCAAAAATATCTTTCTTTACTTTTTGTTTTTTCTCCTTTTTAATAGCGTTAAGCCCCCAAAATGTAAAGAACATAGTAACCTTTTCGCCAGTAGCAGCAGCTCCGTTAGCCAAAACAAATGATGCCAACACCTTATCTAAATCATCGCTAAATACTATAAATGTTTTGCCCTTACTTGTACTTGTACAAACGTCAGTAGTATTACTTGTGGCAGAACCCTTTTCAATAAGTACATTATATTTACCTTGCTCGGTATCTTTATTTATAAATATATTTCCTGTTGTATTACACCATGCCTCGGCATCACGTGAAAAACCTGCATCGGTAGATGATATTAATATGCGTTCGCCTTCTGCAATATCATCAATGGCCTTTTTTAGTTTGATAATAGGGCCGGGGCATTGCAAACCACATGCATCTATATGCAATGTTTCTTTATTTTCGGCATCACGATAAGGATGTGTAATATGTTTATCATGAGCTATGGGCGACGGCTCTTTTATTGGCGTAATAGCCGAAGAGTAAGTTTTGTAACCTCCGCTTAAATTATAAACCTTGTCAAACTTATTGGCTTTTAGAATCTTTAACGCCAAATAACCACGTAAGCCTACAGCACAAAATACATATATTGTTTTATTTGTTGGTAATTCGCCTAAACGATTTCGCAATTCATCTAAAGGAATATTAATAGCATTTAGGATAGTTCCTAATTCATATTCATCAGGTGTGCGGACATCTAATAACAATACTTTATCGGAATCGGCATCACGTACATCTCGCCATTTTATAACGGGCATTGTGCCATTTATAATATTCTGAGCAACATACCCTGCTATTGCAATAGGGTCTTTTGCCGACGAAAAAGGCGGAGCATAAGTGTGTTCTATTTTTAGCAAATCGTAAATAGTTCCGTTATTCTTTATCAGTAATGCTACTTGGTCTATTCGTTTATCTATTCCGTCAAAGCCAACGCCTTGAGCACCAAATAACTGACCTGTTTTTGGATTGAATGTTATTTTAAAACTAACTGGCAACGAATTCGGATAATACCCTGCATGTGAGCCCGAATGAGTTGTTGACGATTCATACTCAATACCCATCTGACGCAAACGCTTTGACGCCAAACCTGTAGAACCGACTGTAATATCAAATACTTTAGCTATTGATGTACCTATTGCACCTTCGTATTTTATTTTATTGCCAAATACCATGTTATCGGCAACAATACGCCCTTGTCGGTTGGCAGGATTAGCTAAATAATTTAACCAAGGCTTACCAGTTATTGGGTGAGGATACTCAATAGCATCGCCAACTGCATATATATCTTTTTCAGATGTTTGCAGATGTTCATCAACCCAAATACCTCTTGTTTCTCCTATCTTTAAGTTAGCATCAACAGCTAATTTTGTTTCAGGACGCACTCCTATTGACAGTATTACAATATCTGCCTCAATATGCTGACCATTTTTAAATATTATTTTCACACCCTCCTGCTTACGCTCAAACGCTACAACCGTATTGTTTAGGTATAACTTTACCCCTTTTTGTGATAAGTGTTCATGAACTTGCGATGCTATAGAAAAATCAACAGGCGACATTACCTGACTTTCCATCTCAATTATTGACACTTGAGCACCAATATGATGTAGATTCTCTGCCATCTCCAAACCGATAAATCCAGCTCCTATTACTGCTGCTTTTTTTATCTCCGTATTACGGATATAACTTTTTATTTTATCGGTATCCACCACATTACGCAATACAAAAATACCATCTTCTGTAATGCCCTTTATTGGTGGAATTACTGGCGATGCACCGGGGGATAACAACAACTTATCATATTCTTCAGCATATTCTATTCCGTCCGATGTACGTATGGTTATACTTTTTGATTCAGGACTGATTTTTATAACTTCATGCTCAACCCTAACATCAACATTAAAACGATTAGAAAACGATTCAGGCGTTTGTACAAATAAATTATCCCTATCATTAATAACATCGCCAATGTAGTAAGGCAAACCACAATTAGCATAAGATATATGCTTCCCTTTTTCAAGTAATATTATTTCAGCAAATTCGTCGGCACGTCGGATACGTGCTGCGGCAGTAGCTCCTCCTGCTACGCCTCCTATTATTATGTGTTTCATGTGCTTTTAATTTATTAAGATAACTATCTAATAATGCATTAATTAACCAATACATTATATTTTATTTTTTACAATACCGCAAATATATCTATATATGTAGATATAATCAAATTTTAGTTATCTAAATAAGAAATTAGTATAATATATTAATCAATAATAAAACGCCAAGGCATATTTTTCCAAACTTCCCCCGCATAATCTATCCCAACTCTTGGCAACGTTTTGTGTTTAACTATTTTATTTTGAGTAGCCTCTATCCAAAGGTTAGTACCTTCATCAAACAGATATTTCTGATTAAATTCTTTATCAATTTTAAGATGTTTAGTTAGTTTACCCGGGCCATCAAATCCTTCAATCCCTCTTATTAGAACTGCTTGAGGATTATCCTCACTGCCTGTAACAAAGTTTAGCATATTGTACATTCCGTAAATCAGATAAACATATATGTAGCCTCCTTTCCAGAACATAACTTCGGTACGTTTAGTCCTACCTTTACTTGCATGACAGGCTAAATCGTCAGTTCCTCGGTATGCCTCAACTTCTGTTATGGCATATTTCTGTATTGAGCCATCGCTAAATCTACGTACAAGATTATTTCCTAATAAGGCAGGTGCTACTTGTAAAACATCTTGCTCAAAAAAAGCACTATCAATCATATTCGTTTGTAGTGGTTTTAATAAAGTTGGATAGATTGGTAGATATTGAAAACTGATGAGAATTACTTGCTAAATGATAACGCGATATTGAATAATTGATATTAAACCTTTTTATCTTGAAGCCAAAACCAGCACTTAACCCTACAATACCTGAGCGTTCTTTTATTTTCATTACTTGGCGTTGCTGGTAGTTCCACCCTGCACGGATTGAAAAACTCTTTACAGGTAAAAATTCTACACCAAAGATAAAATGCCTTAGCAGATGTTCGCCAAAACTTGTTTTAAAGGGTTCTTTTTCAATTCCGTCTTTTTCAATTTCATTAGTGTTTTCGTGCATCATTTTTAAGCGGTTAAGGCTATGTGCAACAACCGATATGCGAAAAGGAGCATGTGATAACCTTGTAGACACACCAAGCTGAATATCAAACGGTAGTGATTCATAATTACCTTGATATGTAATTATTTGCGACCCCATATTCTTTAACACTAATGCTGCTGAAGTTAATTTATTAGATGTGGTGTAAACTATACCAGCATCCATAGCTATACCTAACGATAAATAATTATACAATTGCGAAACAACAGGCTTTACAGTAACACCAATAAACAGGTTGCTGTCCAATTGCTTTACATAGGCGATGTTAAATGCAAATTCGTTTGCCGAAAAATTTTCATATTTATTACCCACCTCATCGGCGTGGATAAACTTTCCTGCATTCATATATTGCAAACCAAAAGCTAACTGACCTATTTTATTAAATTTAGTTGAGTAAGCTAACTGGCAAAAATTTATATCGGAAACATGATTATTGTAAGCTACCGACATCTTATTTAACATTGTTGGGTTAAGCAACGCTGGATTTTCTATTGCTAAGCTTAAATCGTTATCGTCAATTGCTATTGCCGAACCTCCTAAACTTGCCGAACGTGGCGAGGTAGGAACAGATAAAAAAGAATAAGCATGTTTTCCGCCCCATTGTGCTTTTGACAAAATAGGCAAAAAACATATTAATATAATTATATGATATCGTTTTATCTGCATTTATGTTTAAACGAAAAATATTCTGCTAAAGTATAAATTTATTTTGGTTTTGCGTTTAAACTTGCACAAGTAGTGCTTTTATTTTAAGATTTATTGCATCAAATCAGGAGTAGCCTCAACCATTTTGTAAACCTTATCGCCTCGGCGGACAAGGGTAGGTGTTTTTAATGAGCATTTTTCGCCTTTTTTTGCAAGTTCAACAACTTTTAAATCAACACGTATCTCATCAGCAATAACATCAACTGCCCCTGTTGTGTCGCCTATAAACAGAAGTTCGTCATTTTTATTTATTTCGCCCGCAGCTAAACTAATTTCGGCAACACCTATTTTTGAAAAATAATTAGTGCATTTACCAACATATTGCTTACGCTTTGTTGCCAATGAACCATACACACCACTCCATTCGCCTAAGCGTCTGCCCAAATAATAACCGTCCCAAAAACCACGATTGAAAACTGTTTTTAAATCGGTTTCCCACTCAGTTATTTTCTCTTGCGTAAAGTTACCTGAGAAGATAGCATCTAAAGCCTTACTATATGTTTCCACTATCTTTTTAACATACTCGGCACCTCTTGCTCGCCCCTCTATTTTTAACACAGTAACCCCTGCTTTTATTATTCTGTCTAAAAAGGGCAATGTACATAAATCCTTTGGCGACATAATATATTCATGGTCAAGGTCTAACTGATAATTACTTTCCTTTTCGGTTACCGTATAACTTTTTCGGCATGTTTGTGTACATGTTCCTCTGTTTGCCGATTTGCTACGCTCATGCAAACTTAAATAGCATTTACCTGAAACAGCCATACATAAAGCTCCGTGAGCAAATACCTCTATTCGCATTAATTCACCTTTAGGACCTCGCAAATCATTTTTTACTATCTGCTCAGTAATATCTGCAACCTGATTAAGATTTAACTCACGTGCTGTTACTACCACATCGCAGAATTGCGAAAAGAATTTAACTGCTTGATAATTGCTGATATTAAGTTGAGTAGAAGCATGTATCTCTACACCCTTTTCGTAAGCATATTGCAACACCGCTAAATCAGAAGCAATAACCGCAGTAACTTTATTCTCGGCAGCAGCATCAATTACCTGTTTCATTAAATCTAATTCCTTGTCATAGATAATTGTATTTACTGTAAGGTAGGTTTTAATATTATGCTCATTACATATTTGCACAATCTTTTTTAAATCTTCAAAAGTAAAATTGTTAGCCGATTTGGCACGCATATTAAGTTTTTCAATACCAAAATACACCGAATTAGCACCAGCATTAATAGCTGCCATTAGCGATTCGTAAGAACCTACAGGAGCCATTATTTCTATGTCTTTTCTGCTTATTTCCTTACCGTATATTGTATCCATAATTTTCAGCTAACACGTTAATAAAAGATTGTTACTAAATTTTGTGTCAAAGAAACTAAAATAAATTCATTTTATTATGTATATGCTTTGCAAAACGCCATTTTCACCTCAAATACGGAAAGATTAAAAATAAATAAAGCAACTGTATTATATTAAATGATAGTTTGTTACAAAAAAACAAATAAAAAAAACGCATTTTTTCTTTGCAGATAAAAATAATGCTTTTATATTTGCAACCGCAAAAGCGAGAATAGCTCAGTTGGTAGAGCACAACCTTGCCAAGGTTGGGGTCGCGGGTTCGAATCCCGTTTCTCGCTCAACCAAGCCCAGGTGGCGGAATTGGTAGACGCGCAGGACTTAAAATCCTGTGTCCAGTAATGGACGTGCCGGTTCGAGACCGGCCCCGGGTACTTAAAGGACAACATTTGATGTTGTCCTTTTTGTTTTTTATGGGACTTAAATAAAAATTACGGCAGAATAACTAACAAAGGGACTATCCAAATACATTGAATAGTCCCTTTGTAATTTATATAATTAGCTTATTAACGTCTGCGTTTAATTTTAGGCACATAATCCCTACCTGTTAATCCAAAGTCGGTACGACGATTTATTTGGTGTGCTATTTCGCGTTTTTCTTCGGTAGGTAGTTTATTTATAAAACTTTCGGTTAATACGTCTCCTACATTTAAGAAATCGTATTTTTTTGCCAATTGTTTGTCAATCTTTTTAGGCATGGTTTTACCATATCCTTTTGATGATAACCTTTCCTCATCAATACCATAAGTTATAAGGAATTTAACAACTGAGTTCGCCCTTTTTCCTGAAAGCTCATTGTTTGCAGCATCACTACCCCTTGAGTCGGTATGCGACCCAATTTCAATTGTAATATTAGGGTTATCATTAAGTATCTCCACCAATGCCTCAAGCGACACTAACGACTCTGGACGCAAATTCCACTTTCCGAAGTCGTACATAATTCCCGGCAAGTCGATACGGGAATCGTCTGGCGACATAAAAATGTCCATTTTAAACTCTTTATTTGTTTTTATCCCTTTGGTTGTTTCCTTGCCTTTTGAGTTTAAGAAACCTCCTCGTTTTACCAAGATACGATAATCAGTATTTGGCGATAATTTAAAACTAAACGTTCCGTCTTTTTCAGTCTTTTTAGATACGTTTGTTCCGTCAGAACCTACAATAGTTACCTTTGCTCCTGCAATAATACCTTCGGTTTGTTGGTTTCTTACTGTTCCTAACAATTTAAATTCGATAGGAGGTAATGAGAATTGGTAAATATCGTCACCACCACGACCACCATCTCTGTTTGATGAAAAATATCCGCGTTCTTTATTAGCCTCAAAGCATATTCCGAAATCATCAGACGAGGAGTTTATTGGCGACTTCATGTTTTCCACAGTCCACTTACCACTTAAACTCTGCGATGTTCTGAATATGTCCAATCCGCCCATTCCTACGTGTCCATCCGACGCAAAGTACAATGTACCATCTGGGTGGAAGTAAGGGAACATTTCATTACCTGCGGTATTTATTTCAGATCCCATATTTACAGGTTCACCCCATTCTCCGGTCTTTGATTTTCGCGTAACTTTCCAAAGGTCTTTATTGCCCTGACCTCCTGCCATATCTGCTGAAAAAACCAACGTTAGCTCATCATTACTAATGGCTGGATGACCTACAGTGATTGAGTCGTTTGCTAAGGTTATCTCTTTTGCATCTGTCCAGTCAATACCGTCCTTTTTTGCACTAAATATTTTACATACTAAATTCTTTTTACTGTTTTCACGAAAAGAAGTAAAATACAAGGTGTTACATTTAGAATTTGTTGCTGTTGCCCCTTCGTCGTAATCAGAATTAATTCCTTCTCCTAATGGAACGGGCTCACTCCATTTTCCTTTTCTATCTACTCGCGTTTTAAACAAATCGTAATAGTAGTTTCCTGTTACTGCACTTGTTTTCTTGCCTACCCCACCTTCTCTGTCCGATGTAAATAATAATTGTTTATAGTTGGTATTTATAAAGGTTGGGGAATAATCGTTTTGTTTTGAGTTAAAATAATACATATTAACTACTTTGTAACGAGACGGCGTTTTTAACCATTTTTTTGCTTTTTCGCAAGACTCTACTCCTACCTTACCTCTTGTATCGCTAGGAACTAAACGTTTGTATTCTTTGTATTGAGCCAGAGCCTCGTCATATTCACCCATACCCTTTAAAGCATCGGCATAATATAAATATATTAACGGATTCATATATTTCTTCTTTATGGCTTTTGCATACCATGTTTTTGCCTGCTTAGTATTACCCGTATTTCGGTAACATTCAGCAACTTTAAATATTATTTCAGCTTTTTTCTCTTTATGTTTAGCTTTTGAGTAAGAATATTTATATAAATCGATAGCACTGAAGTATTTACCCGCCTCAAATGCCTTATCAGCTTTAGCTGTAATCTTTTTTTGTGCTTGTACGTTTGTTAGTAATAATAAAGCAGATATTAATATTGCTAATCTTTTCATCCGTTTAAAATTTGTAACCAAGCTAAGATGTGAGACGTAACTCCAATCATGCTGATTATGCTATCCTCAATAATCTCAGACATGGTCTGTTTTATTTGTTTTTTTAATTGTTGTAGTTAATACCGTAAATAGATATTTATACCAACACTTAATTTAGTCGTAAGGTTAATATGCGAAAGTACGTATTTTAATTTAATGTATAAAATTTTTACATGAAAATTAACGCGTCTCCACATTAGCATCTGAAATCTATTTGTGATAAATTATGAATATTCAAACTATTAGACTTTGAGCATTAACTCTCAGCCCATGTAAACTTTCAGATAATTAATCATATAAGTATTAACGTTTACTTTTGCAGAAATTGTATTTGGTGCAGATAAAATCCTTTATACTGATTATCGTCGGTTTTGATAATCAACTCACCATCAGGTTTTACTTCTTTTATAATAGCTGTTATTGTTTGGGCATTTACTTTAAATTGATGTCTTTCATCTTTTTTATATAAGTACAGATGATATTTTTCATTGATAAGCTGGGTATTTCCGTCAATTAAAACATTGTACCACAACATTATACTTTGTATTATCTGATGAAAAATTTCATCTAAATCGGATTCTTTACCTATAATATTTTTTAGTGAAATTGGATTTGGAGCATCGCTAATAAACACCTCTTGATTAATATTAACACCTATGCCAATTATTGCATGGCTAACAATATCTGCTTTTAAGCGATTCTCAATTAATATTCCAGCTATCTTTTTATCGTTATAGTATATGTCGTTAGGCCACTTAATTTTAAACCCTTGGTAGAATTTGTTTAGAACCTCTACTATGCCTAATGACACAGCTTTTGATATCCAAAAAGCATCAATTATGGGGATATTGGGCTTTAACAACATACTAAATGTTAAATTTCTACCATCTTCGCTCTCCCACTTGTTGGTTAGTTGCCCTCTGCCCTGTGTTTGCTTGCGTGTAATAACTATTGTTCCGTGCGGAGGATTACTATTTAATAAGCCCGACAAATAAGTATTGGTTGAATTAGCTTCATCTAATTCTATGATATTTAGATTAGTACACATATTATTATTCTACAATATCTAATTGCTCGTATATTGAGTTTTGACTCTTAAATTCAGGTGCAATTTTTTTCATAAGAGACACAACCAACATATTATTTTGTGTTTTTAGCATTTCTATTAATTCTAATATCTGAGAATTTATTTTGTCGTAATCTTGAGTTATTACCTTAGCAATCATTATTTTATCATTATGCGTTGGAGTGGTATTTTCTTTTGTAGCAAGCAATTCTTCGTATAGCTTTTCCCCAGGGCGTAATCCTGTAAAGTTTATTTTTATGTCTTTATCTAACTCTAAGCCATATAGGGTTATCATTTTTTTAGCTAAATCAACTATTTTAACCGATTTTCCCATATCAAATAGGAATATCTCGCCCCCCTTACCCATAGCCGCTGCCTCAAGAACTAATTTACAAGCTTCAGGTATGGTCATAAAATAACGAGTTATACGAGAGTCGGTAACCGTTATAGGGCCACCTTCCTCAATCTGTTTGCGGAAACGTGGAATAACTGAGCCATTTGAGCCTAACACATTACCAAATCGGGTTGTAATAAAATTGGTTTTACTTTTAAAGTTTAAAGCTTGTATATACATTTCGGCTATACGTTTTGACGCTCCCATAACGTTTGTAGGATTAACAGCCTTATCGGTAGATACCATTACAAACTTCTCAACATTATATTTATCAGATAAGTCGGCAATTATTTTTGTTCCTTTTATATTTGTACTTACCGCTTCGGTTGGGTTGTTTTCCATCATAGGAACATGTTTGTAGGCTGCTGCATGATATACTATCTGTGGTTTGAACGTTTTAAATACTTTGTCTAATCGCTCTTGGTTTACCACATCTCCCATAATAACATGAAAATTAAAAATCTTTAATTCTTCTTTTAATTTTATGTCGATATCGTACATTGGTGTTTCCGATTGGTCAAACAATATTATCTCCTTAGGGTTAAATTTACTAACCTGCTTAACTATCTCACTACCTATTGACCCTGCGGCTCCTGTTACTAAAACTACTTTATCGCTAACTTCCTTTTTTATATTATTTACGTCTAATTCTATCTCAGGACGCTCCAATAAATCTTCAATCTTTATACGTTCAATTTTTTTAGGGTTAAACCTACCGTCTTCCCACTCGTCGATAGGAGGAACAGATAATATCTTAAGGTTATGTGATAAACACAGTTCTATTATCTCACGTTTTTGCTCGATAGGTTCATTAGGTTTTGCTAAAATCAGATAATCAATTTGCTCTTCTTCTATTAAACGCTCTAATTTATCTGTATGATAAATATTAACCCCTCCAATTCGTTTGTTTGTAGTTTTTTTTACATGGTCAACAAATGCAACAATATCGTATCGTAAATCAACATCTTGTTCTAATATCTGCTTTGCTGAGATAGCAGACTTATCGGCACCATATACAATTACTTTTTTAGCAGGTACTGAAAATTTACTATACTCCATAAATATTACCTTTATCATTAAACGTAACGAAATCATAAAAAATAATGTGGTAATAAAATCAATAATTAATATTGATGTGGGAATAAAGAATGTTTTATCTACAAAACGGTAATTTATTAAGTTACAGAACAATACAAAAACACTTCCTGACAAAATAGTTATAAATATACGTTTAGTATCATATATACCAGAATAACGAACTACCCCGGCATAAGTACCTGATATTAAAAAGCTAATTATACGCACAGATAACAAGAACGGAACGATAGATGTTAGGGGGTGCGCACTATTTTCGGGGATTACAAAATTAAAGCGTAATAGATATGCTAGAATTATTGAGGTCATGCATATAAATACATCTACCATAAAAACTACCCAACGTGGGGTATATTTTTTGTCAATTATATCTAATTTAAAGTTCATGATGCTGTTCTAAAAAAAACTTATGTATTAATATAACTTATTATTAAGCGTTTTATTTCGCTAATATAAGGAATAAAATATAATTTGGAAACACTTATATTTATAATAATGATTATAAACTATCTTGATTTTGATAAAATGAAACTAATAATATTTAAATGTACTATTGATTATCAAAATATTAGAATTCAAAGTTCCTATTAATCAATATTGTTAGTAGACTAAAAAAGACACCCATTAATGAGTGTCTTTTTCATTTTTTTAAGGTTATTTACTACTGCTGAAGAGAAATTGCTTCAACAGGACAAACTTCGGCACAAGTGCCACATGATGTGCAAGCATCAGCGTCTATTTTATAAATATCGCCTTCTGATATTGCTTCTACAGGACATTCACCTATACAAGTTCCACATGCTACACATTCTTCTGAAATAATATAAGCCATAACCGATAAAATTTTTAATTAATACTGAGACAAATATAGAGTCAGCCATTCTAAATAACAAATTTTTTTCGGATTTTTTAGCTCCGTATCGCTTAGTTTATAAGTAGTTTAGTTATTATTTTAATTAAATCTACTTTACTAACACGAAGAATAATACAAAAATTATAGGTGCTGATATTAATATTCCGTCAATGCGGTCTAATATACCTCCATGCCCCGGTAGTATTTTTCCAGAATCTTTGATATCTAAGCTACGTTTAAATAAAGACTCAACAAGGTCGCCCATTGTGCCAAATACCGATATGATTAATGCTACAGCATACCACTCATAATTATATAGCTGATTAAAATATTTTTGCATTATAAAAGCTGCTACAAAGGTTAAAATCATTCCACCAAAGAATCCTTCCCAGCTTTTTTTAGGAGACACTCGCTCAAACAAACGATGCTTACCAAAAGACATTCCCGACAAGTAAGCTCCTGTATCAAATGTCCACATTAATATAAATATTCCTAAAACCAAAGCCCCTTGATAATGACCATAAATATAAACAAGATGATTAAGCAAACTAAAAGGCAAAGCTATGTAAACTAAGCCTAACAGGGTAACACCTACATTTAATAATGGTCGTTTATGTTTTCGGTATAACTCCGTAATAAAAATAGACATTATTAACACAATAATAAAAGAAGATAAATAAATTCCTAGATTTGTTTTGGAGTAGTGCCATAAAAATGTTGAAACAAAAATATAAGCCCCTGTTAAAGTACCTAATATTATTTGTGGTTTACTTTGTTTTTTTACCATCTTGTAGAATTCTAATAATGATAATACTTCTATTAGCAAAAAGAATAGTGTAAATGATAACGGACTATATAATAAAGATGCTGTTATACAAACAACAAAAGCAGTACCTGTAAGCGTTCGGGTTATTAAGTTCTTCATGTGTTTAAATTTTAAGACTATGTTTTAGAAGTGGAACAAAGTTTAACAATTAGACTTGTGTATCGCAATAATATAATACATAGCCTATTAATATCAATTTCGAGCAAGTTAAAGCAGACCGATTATTTAATTATAAAATAGAATTTTATACAAAAATGCTTTTAGTTTAAAACCTCATTTAATATCTCAAATAAAGTATCTGCCTCAATTGGTTTAGGGATATATTTATCATACCCTGCATCCATTATTTTATTTTTATCATCGGATAAAGCATAAGCTGTTTGTGCTATTATAGGCAAATCTGGATTATGCTTTTTTATGACTTTAGTTGCATCGTCGCCATTCATACATGGCATTTTTACATCCATTAAAACGGCATCTATGTCTTTATTATTTTTAACAGCATTAACAGCATCTTCGCCTGTTTGTACCCAAATAAGCTTAGCATTGGTTTTTTTCAATAGCACTTCCAACAACAAATAATTTGTATGCTCATCTTCAGCTATTAATATTGTATATTTTGAGAAATCATAATTTTGTAACATAATTTAAAGTTTTAATATGTAAAAAATACTACATGTTATTTTGCTAACAACCAAAAAGAATCATCTTTATTTTTATTACGTATTGCATATAGTTCGCGTAATGCTATATCTTTGCTATTGTAAGAGGATACCGACACCCGGAACAACTCATTAGAGTTTATTATTTCAACCTTGTTAAATCCTTGTTTCTCAAATATTTTTAACTGCTTTAACGCTCGCTTTTCAGTTTTATAACTAGCTCCTATTATATAATATATTTTGTTATCAACTATTTCTTTTACTGTATTAGTTTGAGGCTCTTCTTTTTTTACCTCGGAATAAAATAAAGCCGTCTTTTTTTCTGTTGTTTTATTTAAGATATCGGCTAAACCAGTATCTGGCATTGCCGTTGTATTTTTTAGTCGCACTTCCTCAAGAGGTTTCAGCTGTTCGGGCTCATTAGTAAAAAAATGAAAACTTGCGGTTTGATATTGTCCACTTTTTATGTAAGGATATAAAGCTACAACAGCTATTAACGGAATAACAATTGCAGCCCACTTTATTGTTGTTTGTACTGCTGTTTTCATATTATTATGGGTTTTTACATGCAATGTGCGAGAGTTATTCTGATAGTTAAGTGGAGGAAAACGAAACCCAAATAGCCCAAATGAAGTAGATAATAAATTATTTTCAGTTTCCTGATTGAAGATTATCTTTTCGTTTTTATATTCAAAACTACCAATATTTTTTATTGTAATGGTTTTACCAGCCTCTAAATCTAACCACATATTCTGCACCTCCTCAGCAAGATATTCCGACGCATCAGCGTAAGTCATATTAGTATTTTTTGATATTGTTGTAGCAAGTAAACCATCGTTGTAAGTAAGCTCCTTATTAAAGAATATGCGTTTTGACGGAGGTGTTAAGGTATGGCTAAGTTCATCATACTCGGCTTGGTGGTAATTAGATACAAATCCGCCAAAATCTGGTATAATAACACAGTCATATACACACAATAAATCGTTTATATATGTATGTAGTTTTATCATAAATACTAATATTCTTACTGCAAAGATAAGAATAATTATGAAGTGATTTAAATTTTTTTTATTCTATTTTTTTAATGGGTGTTAGGTTTTAGGGATTAGGTTGTTTGCTTTTATTGGTAATAATTCACATTTTTTTTCTTATTTAAACGTTAAAATCCAAGATAGAAACTATATTTCAGGTATAACATTTTATTTTACCCTTTACTAAAAACCTAACACCCAAAACCTAATACCTTGAAAACAACAGATATAAAAGCATTTGTAAGTTATGAAAAATTTAAATGAGTTCTATATTAAAGAAATACAAAAATTAGATTTATGAACACTTTTTTATGATAAAGCCCTTTATTTTAACATTAAATTATAAATTTGCGATATTAATTATTTATAAATAAAGACATGTCAGTTTTAGTAGAATTTGCAATGTTTCCGACAGATAAAAAAGGCGAGGGAGCAGGTGGTGCAAGTAAATATGTTAGTAAGGTAATTAAGGTTATTCGCGACAGCGGTGTAAAATACGTATTTGGCTCGATGGGAACTACCTTTGAAACAGATACTTTAGAAGAAGCAAACAAAATTATTGAAAAATCGTACGAAGCATTAGAACCGTTCTCGGAAAGGGTATATACTTGTATTAAAATGGATATACGCAAAAATGTTAAGGACAGAATTACAGGAAAAGTAAAATCGGTAGAAGACATACTTGCAAAGGACAGTTAAAAGTTAAAAGATGCAAGAAACAAGATGTTCAGAAATTGCTTCTTGTGTTTTGCATCTTGTATCTGAAGAAAAGATGAAACATGCTATAATAGTTGCTGGGGGAGTTGGTAAACGCATGAATGCTGAGTTACCTAAACAATTTATGCAAATAAATGGTAAGCCTATACTTATGCATACTATTCAGGCTTTTTATAATTACAATTCCTCTATCAATATAATTGTTGTTCTACCTAAAAATCAGCATGAATATTGGGCTGAACAAATTGATAAGCACCAATTTACCATTCCGCACAAATTAGCTGAAGGTGGTAAAGAGCGGTTCTTTTCGGTAAAAAATGCATTAAACCTTATCAATACCGATGGCTTGATAGCTGTGCATGACGGCGTACGCCCATTAATCAGCCAACAAACAATAGCTAATTGTTTTACCTCGGCAGAAAAGGTAGGTAGTGCAATTCCTGTGGTGCCGATATCATCGTCAGTGAGGTATATTGATGGCGAACAAAGTAAAAGCGTTGATAGAACTAAATATGTTGAAGTACAGACACCGCAAGTGTTTAAATCTGAATGGATAAAAAAAGCATACAATCAGCCCTTTAGCACACATTTTACTGACGATGCATCGGTTGTTGAGGAGTGCGGATATAAAGTAAGCCTTGTTGAAGGGAATGTTGAAAATATTAAAATAACCTATCCGAAAGACACCCTGATAGCAGAGGTGTTATTAAAGGGAATCTCTAAAAATAGCAAAATTTAATTTTTTACAACAAAGCAGAAGTTGATTTTTGTAGGGGTTTACCTAAAACAAATGAGCAAATAAGATATTGCCAATACACTTAAAATATAATGTATAACTATCATAAACTAAATAACGGCATACGCCTAATACACAAGCAAACGGATAGCAAAGTAGCATATCTGGGCGTTATAATAAACACAGGTTCACGCGACGAATCCTTAGAGGAACAAGGCATTGCTCATTTTATTGAACACGTTATATTTAAAGGAACAAATAAGCGTAAGGCTTATCATATTATCAGCCGATTAGAAGATGTTGGAGGAGAAATCGATGCTTTTACAACTAAAGAAGAAACATGCATTACCGCAGCTTTTATGTCGGAATATTTTGACCGTGCCTTTGAATTATTTGCCGATATTCTGTTTAACTCCACTTATCCTGAAAAGGAGCTTGAGAAAGAAAAAGAAGTAATATACGAGGAGATAAATCTGTATAACGATAGTCCATCTGAACTAATATTTGATGAGTTTGAAAACTTAATATTTAAAGGACATTCAATAGGTAGAAATATATTAGGAGAGCCTCAACAATTAAAAACATACAATAGGCAACATATCTTAAATTTTATACAAAATAACTACCATACCGACCAAATGGTTATCTGTACAATAGGCAATGCAAAACCCGAAAAGATTAAGGCTATGGCACAAAAATATTTTCAGGATGCCGAGCCTAATTACCGCAAACACAAACGGATAGAACCAAATATTTACACACCAAATAATGAGGTTATTAAAAAGAATATCTGTCAAACACATTGTATATTAGGAAACAGAGCGTATGCCATATCGGATAAAAAACGCTTGGCATTAGAGCTAATAAACAATATATTAGGAGGACCCGGAATGAACTCACGACTAAATTTAGCTTTACGTGAACGTTTTGGGTATGTGTACAATGTTGAGTCGTTTTACACGCCATATTCCGACACAGGTGTAATAGGAATATATTTTGCTACCGAACACGAAAAATTTGACCGAAGTCTAAAAATGGTACATTCCGAAATACAAAAGCTACAAACCAAACCTTTAGGCGTTTTACAATTAGACAGAGCAAAAAAACAAATGATTGGGCAGATAGCTATAAGTAGCGAAAACCCTCAAAACCTACTTGTAAACATCGGACGTAGCTACCTTTTATTTGATACTGTTGATAGCTTTGAAAAGGTTTACGAAAAAATAAATAAACTAAGCTCAGCAGAACTTATGGACGTTGCCAATGAAGTATTTGACTTAAATAAATTATCGATGCTTACTTATAGCGATTAAGTGATTTTTATTACTATTGCTAAATACAAAAAAGACCATTACCATGAAAGTGAAAATATTATTTATATTAATTATCCTTGCAAGTGTTAGCTATGCACAAACTAATAATGAAGTAAATATGTATTACGACATTGTTAAAAGTGAATTATTGCAATTTCCACACTCATTAGATGGGGACTATTTTTATAATACAGACAAAACTTACTCATTTGGATTAAACTACATTAGAACACTAAAAAACAACTTAGGAATAAACATTGGCATAAATTATTTACAAACAGATATAATTTATGTACTGATTAACAAAGGGAAAGAAGTATATTATTCTCCAGAACATTTAAAATTAATGACTATTCCTATTATTATAAATTATACCATAAAACAATATTTTTTTATTAATGGAGGTATTAGTGCCGACTTACAAACAAATTCACAAAGTTTTGACAACCAATCAGGCATAGGCGGGTTTTTAGGTTTAGGTTGTAAATACGCCTTTAATAATATTGCTATTTTCATTAACCCACATTTAAAAATGCACTCTTTATTAACATTCGACAAATACGACAAATATCATTACAAATTAAAGGAGTTAGGCATTCGTATTGGAGTAGGTTACAAATTTTAAAGGGGATCACTTCTTTATTATCTGAATGCAAGCAACAAAATACAATTTACACTTGAAACCTTCATCTACTTAAATCCTTTTTTAAAATTAAAGGTAGTTGAGGGCTGTTCTTGTTCCGATTTTTTTAATTTATTTAATAAGCGTTTTACAGTGTGTTTCGATGGTTTTTCAAAACTTAAATCGATAAGGAATTGCTTAAAACCTTTGCTTTGTAGCTTTTTTGAATACTGAAATAATGCTACAGGGTTTTCAGGAGTTATTATGGTAATACCGTTTTGTATATGTTTATTAAAGGTCTGATTATTATCGTTTTGTATAGTTGTAGCGGTATTTACTGGTTGTCGTGAATAAAATAACTTTGGATAGTAAAACATAGGAACAATAACATTACGGTTTGCTCCTGATAACAAATTGTCAAATTCATTTTCAAACGGACTGGTTATGCCTTTTGCCCCCTCCGAAAACAACAAACGAGCAGCCGCATCGTTATAGCAATATACATTTTCGTTTGTAATAAAAGTGCAACCTTTGGGCAACAATTCCTTTTGGGCTAAATGGCTTAGTGAGAATTGTGTATAGCCCATTTTTACAAGATTTTTGCATAAATCTTTATAAAAATCTAAATGCTTTTCTGATATGAATTGTGGTAATTCTATCCAAATTTTATTCTTGTTCTTTAATAAGAATGGTGCTTTTATATCAAAATCTTTCCAATGAGCTTTGCTAATGTGTAATATTAAGCGGTCAATCTGGTTTAAGTTTATTTTGCGTAGCCATTCAGGTGTGTTTATTCTAAAATATACTATCTGCTGATTCGCTGGTTTAAACTTACGAATATTTGCAATTATTTTGCGTTTTACATTATTAGGCATCTCTTGTGGCATTCGCTTTACCTTACCCTTTAGTTTATTGGGGAATTTAAGTTCGCTTAAACTTGCCATAAATACCTCGTTACCAACCCTTATTTTTTTTGCTATGTCGGTATATATCTTTACTTTATCATTTGATATTTGTTCTACCTTGCTTATTTTAAAATTAATCTGCTCGTTGTCGTTTTTTGTTCGTATCCTTAGGCGGTTTCCTACTTTTAGCTCGATGCTTGGCGTTATGCAGAAATAATCCTCGCCCACCTCTTCAACTCTGCCAAGAGCCAAGCCTGTATATGATTTTTCGGCAACCGCATATTTTACTTGTGGCGAATAGAACCATTGAGTTTTTTCACGCCCCATATCTAAACGGAGCTCATCTTTTGCAATATTTATTTGCTTGTCGCCT
>PDWI01001370.1_pt1 | contig 38509 bp, 7 predicted proteins | sample 1430891 | NCBI WGS metagenome assembly PDWI01 (sample SAMN01162508, study PRJNA174530) | Oral metagenome, whole genome shotgun sequencing project. | biome: Marine environment; feature: Marine mammal; material: Swab sample of the gingival sulcus; isolation source: swab sample of gingival sulcus... | reverse complement strand
AGCGGCAATAATTCGCGAAAAAGGCGTTAATGGCGACCGCGAAATGGCTTATGCCATGCACCTTGCGGGCTTCGATGTGAAAGACGTACACATTACCGATTTAATTTCGGGCAGCGAAACTCTTGAAGATGTTAATTTTATCGTTTTTGTGGGCGGATTTTCCAATTCTGATGTTTTGGGTTCAGCCAAAGGTTGGGCAGGTGCGTTTAAGTATAACCCAAAGGCTAACAAGGCTTTAACGGATTTCTATAATCGCTGCGATACGCTTAGTTTGGGCGTGTGCAATGGTTGCCAATTGATGGTTGAGCTAAACTTGTTGGGCATTGCCGCCGATTTTAAACCTGCAATGTTGCACAATAATTCGGGCAAATTCGAGTCGGCATTTGTAAATGTGAAAATACCTGAAAACAAGTCGATTATGTTGAGCAGTTTGGCAGGTTCGGAATTGGGAATTTGGGTAGCGCATGGCGAGGGCAAATTTAGTTTGTCGGGCAGCGAGGAGGCTTACGATATTGCCATGAAATATTCACATTCGGCATATCCGGGCAACCCCAACGGCTCAGATTACGATGTAGCAGCACTTACTTCAGCCGATGGTCGCCATTTGGCAATGATGCCGCATTTGGAGCGCAGTATATTCCCTTGGCAATGCTCGGCTCACTATCCCGAAAATCGCAAACTTGACGATATAACACTCTGGATAGAAGCCTTTTACAACGCATTCGAGGCAATTCGTAATATGCAAAATATGTGTAACTGTTAGGTTCTCAGCCCTGAACAGGTTTCAAAAACCTATTCAGGGCTCTGCATCGTTGCTGATTATCAAATTTCCCCATTATTTCATTCACAAATTCTTCGTTTTTTATTACAAAAACACACAATAATTTTAAAAAAATGCGTTCTGTTTTATAGGTTAGTTGTGTAATTATATATTTGTAGAATAAGAATTAATTATTTTATTGGTTTAATGTGCTTATAATCAGTTTGTTATAAGCTTTAAGATTTTGTATTACAAATAAATAAGGCATAAATTTTATGCAAAATGCAACAATTTATAAATAAAGATAGTCCTAATGGTTAAGGGCATCGTGTGTACTATTAGGATTAGGCAATAATTTTAAAAATGCGATTATATAGGCAACTAAATTGATAAGTTTAAAAAACAACCTGTTTATTTTCAACAATATACAAAACAAAAATATAATGAAAAAGCTACTATTAATACTAATAACGATTTATTCGACTTCGGCTATATTTGCGCAGCACAAGCCAACGGCGCAAAATGTAACTAAGTCTGTAAAAGAAGACGAGACTTTATTGTTCTCTGAGAATGATTTTGGCTACAGTGATGCAGATGAGGATAATTTTAAAAAATTGAGAATCCTTTCTAAAAGCGGTGGAGGTGTATTGAAATATGGGAATACAGTGATTACTAACAGTGAAGAAGTTAAAATTTTATATATATCATACTTGAAATACAAACCCGCTCCAAATGAAAACGGAAATGGTTATTTTTCTTTTACATTTAAAGTGCAAGATAGCGATGGCGACGTGAGCGAAGATGAAAAAACTATGAAAATAAATGTTATTTCGGTTAATGATCCGCCTTCGTTTCAGGTGCAATCTCCTTTGAACATACAAGAAGATGCCGGTCAAACAGAGAGGAATAATTGGGCTTATAATATAAGTCCGGGTCCTAATGAGGATGAAACTGTAAGCTTTTCTTGCAGTTCGAGTAACCCAAACTTATTTTCACAGCTTTATGTGAATAATTCGGGTAAATTAGTGTGTAAACCCAAACCAAATGCCTATGGAAATGCCACCATAACAATAACTGCAAGTGATGGCTCGGCAACAAGCCAGAAGCAATTTGCTATAAATGTAAATCCTGTAAATGATACTCCTGATTTCCAAATGAAAGGCAACCAAACAGTACAAGAAGATTGCGGTATGAAAGTAGTTCCGAGTTTTGTGTATAATACTTCCACAGGAGCTCCCAACGAAAGTCAATCTTTGAAATTTACTACAACCAACAATAATAATGCGCTGTTTGATGTTCAGCCAACAATTGATAATTCTAACCGGTTGAAATACAAACCTGCACCTAATCAGTCGGGCGTTGCTACAGTGGATGTTAAACTAAGTGAGACAAGCGGCTCTGATAGAAAACATAAGATAAAATCATTTACAATAACAGTTCAGGAACAAAACGATTTGCCAACTTCGAGCGACCAAGCAATAACATTTCCTGAAAATACGGTTTGTGTTATCGGTACAGGGAATTTTGTATATAACGATATTGATAACGATGCTTTTAATCATATAAAGTGTCTTTCAGTTCCTCAAAAAGGAAAGGTTTGGGTAGATAGTAATGGAAATGATGAGGTAGATGGAGGCGAGCAAGTAGCATCGGTAGGAAGTAAAGTGTCGTATTCTAATTTACAACGATTGAAATATAAGCCGGAAGAAGATAATAATGGAACACAAAAATTACAGTTTCAGGTGAATGATGGTAAAAATTACAGTACAGATGTTTACACCATCAAGTTTACCATAACTCCGGTAAATAGTGAGCCGTTTTTTAAACTAAAAAATAATCCGAATGTAACGGTGCAAGAAGACCACGGTGCATACAGTATGCCCAATTTTGCTACCGATATAACCGCCGGAGGAATAGACGAAGAGCCGGGTGGAGCAAATGCTCAACAAGTGAAATTTACACTTAATATATCGGGCGACCAAAGTATTTTTAGTGTTTTGCCGGAAATATCAGAGTCTGGAACTCTCACTTTTCAAACAGCACCTAATAAGCATGGCGAAGTTACCGTTACTGCCCGCATAAGCGATCAGGTTAATCCTTATCCGCTTACTTATACATGCCCGAATACTTTTAAAATAACGGTAGAAAGAACAAACGATGCTCCGACTTTTGATGTAGCTTTCAGTGAAAAAGAATTTTTCTCGGTGCCGGCTAACAAAACATTTTCATTCGATTGGGCTTCAAATCCAAGTCCGGGGGAAGATGAAGATGAAAATGTTGCTTATCAAATAAAGGTGGAAAGCGACCCAAATTCGGTATTAAACGGAGCACCAACAATAAATAGCAACGGAAGAATAACAGTAGGAATAAGAGCCAAAGAAGACGGAATAGTAAAATTGTCAGTTGTGTTAAAAGAAACGCAAGTATCCGACCCTACTCCTGAAACAAGTGCTAAAAAATATTTAACCATAAAGGTTAAGAAATCGACTTTCTTGAATGAGCATAATAAAATCAGCGAGGCTATACAAAACACTAATGAAGGAGGTAGAATATATCTTGAAGCAGGAACTTACGAAGAAAATGTAGTTCTAAATAATAAAAGTGTAGAAATAATAGGTGATATAAATAATCCCGATAATGTTAAAATTATAGGTAAATCCGGTAATCCCGCACCTATAATAACATTTGAAAATGGAAATAGCACAACATTGCGAGGTGTAACCATTTCGGGAGGTAAAGGCACAGGTTCTCAGTCCAAATTAGGAGGCGGAGTATATGCTATTAATGCAAACCCTACAATTACAGATGCCGTAATAAGCGGAAATAAGATTGAACAAGTGGAATTAAGAGGAGCATCGGGTGGCGGAATTTATTTGCAAGGCTGCTCGAATGCAACACTAACCAATGTAAAAATTATTAAAAATGAAGCAGAAATTTATCGAGGAGGAGGCATTGCTATGCTTAATTCACATTTAGTAATGAACAAAGTGTTTATATCGGAAAACAAGACAGGTAATTATGGCGGAGGAATTTTTGCAATAAATTCTACGCTTAATATGAAAGATGTTACTATAAGAAATAACGAAGCCATGGGACCAAACGGCACCGGCGGAGGTTTATTTATGATAAAGTGTCAAGTAGATAAATTTGAAAATATTATAATTGAAAGTAATAACACCAGCCGAAGTAAAGGCAAAAATATTAGAACTTATGGAACTGCCACACTTAGTGGCTCGTTGTCGGGATACGACCATGATTGGTAATAAAACGGTGTTTTTCGGATTTTTTTAACCGCAAAGAACGCTAAGAATTTCGCAAAGAACGCAAAAATTTAACTTTTGCGTTCTTTCTGTTTTAACCTTATGATTGCCCTAAATCCATGATTTATATCGTGGTCTATTGTTTATGCCTAATCCCACGATTTATGTCGTGGTCTATTGTTTATGCCTAATCCCACGATTTATATCGTGGTCTATTGTTTATGCCTAATCCCACGATTTATGTCGTGGTCTATTGTTTATGCTTAACCCACGATTAACATCGTGGTCTATTATTATGCCGTCCTGACGGACTAGTTCGTGCGTAAGCTAATTGTTCATTGTTAATTGTTCATTGCTCATTGCTCATTGATTTGCCTCATTTTTAATCTTCAATTTACATTAATTTTGTTAATACTTCTTTGTGTTTTTATAATCGGTTGATAACCAATGTTTTATACGATAGTCTTTTATTGTGCAATGTCTTGATTATCAGCAATATAATTGTTAATTCCTCATTACTAATTGCTAATTGAAAGAAGTGATGTTTTGTATAAATATGTTTTTTTATTTAATTTTGCGTGAAAAACTAAAAAAAAATGCAACAAAAGCAACTATTTATACGTTTACATTGTCTAAAGGGGAAAGGTATGGTCTGTTGTTTGCAATAAACATTAGATATATCATATTCAATACTTCGTTGTGTTTTCATAACGATATGATTATAAGACTTTTATAATATTGGGCAGGAAAAAACTTGTAATGTTTTGATTATCAGTATTATATTTTCTGATTTAAACGAAGTGTTGTAATAATTATAATGAATTTTTTAATTTAATAAATATATAGCTGTGGGACGGTATATTAAAATTTCAAATTTAAGAGCATACATATTACTAGCAATATTTTTAGCTGCTAATATTAGTTTAAAAGCTCAATCAAATCAACATGTAGCATGTGATAAGGCAACCTTAGATGCTTCGGGTACAGGAACTTGGACTACCAACACGGTTGGTGTCAATATTAATGTTCCTACTAACCCTCATTCTAAAGTTACCGGTTTGAATGTTGGTGCAAATGAACTAACATGGACACCTTTAACAGGTGTTGCCAAAACTATAACAATATATAGGTATGAGGCAAAAATAAATGAAGGCGACTTATTAGACAATAGTGGTTGTGGTACTGCTACTTTGCATGCCTCTCCTAGTCCGATAGGTAAACTAAAAGGAAAGTGGATAGCTACAGGGTATCTCACAAGTCCTAATACTAATCCTGTTGCCAATATTTCAGGCATACCGGATGGAGAAACAGCCACTTTTAAATGGCAAATAGGTAGCGGTTCGTGCGTGTCGGTAGCTTCCGTTTCAGTGAAAAATAATGCCGCCCTTGATTTGAAAATCAATTCAGGTAATCCCACAGTTACCGTATGTGCAGACGATAAAGTAACCCTAAACGGAACTTCGTCGTCTTTTGATCCCACAAATTTTAGCGATAATTATACCGGTAAGTGGACATATACCGGAGGTTCGGCAACAGTGGATAATATAACAAGTACTCAAATAAATTTTTCAAACCTCGAAAAAGGTGTTTATAATGTAACATGGACTGTTAAGCATAAAAAAAGTGGTTGCGAATCATCGGCTACTATTGAAGTTATTAATGGTACAATTAATGTTGCGGCTTCTGATGTGGCAAGTTGTACGGAGACCGTAAGTCTTAATGCGTCAGCATTGCGCCCCTATGAGAAAGGAACTTGGTCTGCTGTAACCACATTGCCGACAGGAGTAACTATTACCAACCCCAAGAACCCCAAAACTACCGTAACAGGTTTGCCGGAAAATGAGTCTTTTAATTTAAAATGGACAGTAACAAATACAGATGTTTTAAATGGTAAGTGCGAAGACAAAAGTGTAACAATACAAGTTTCGAGAGGAACTAGTACTGTTACAGCTTCAGTGGAAGGCGGAGCTGACCATAAATGTCCGGAAGTAGGAGAACGTAATGTAGAGTTTAAACTAAAAGGTGAGCTACCTACCGGAACTAATGGGAAATGGAGCTACGTTGCAGGACCTATGGGTTCGTATCCTTTTACAGCTGCTCAACTTATTGACCCTTCGATTACCGTTGATTTAGTTCCCGGAGAACACACTTTTAAGTGGGAAATAACTTCAGATGATAATAATAATTCAGCTACTTGTAGTGGTGCTTTTGGAACCGTAACCGTATATAATGATGCTCCAACTATTGCTAATGCAGGCGAAGACCAAAACATTTGTCAAATAAACCCCAACGATGAGACGACCTTAAGTGGAAACGAGCCTGATGATGGTGAGGTTGGTGTTTGGACGGCATTGCCTACCACCGCAGATTTTGATGATAAAAATGTACATAATACCAGAGTTTCAAAATTGAAGCAAGGATTGAATACGTTAAAATGGACAATTAAGAAAAATAAATGTACAACTGTTGATGAGGTTAAAATTTATTATCACAAACTGCCATTAACTATAACGGCGGGCGACCCTGTGGATAAAAAATTATGTAGCGACACATATAAAGTCATTGGGGCAACCCAACCGCAAAACGTTATCGGAACAGCAAGAGGAAAGTGGTCAACCGTACATGGTTATGCCAAATTTGATGCTTCTACCGATTATGATGCAACAATAAGCCAAATACCTTTGGGTAGGAATGTTTATCGTTGGACAATATATAATGGTGAGGGAGATAATGAGTGTCAGGTGCATGATGATTTAGTAATATATAACTATAGTGTAGTAGCTCATGCTGGTAATGATAATTATACTTGTAATGGCTCTTATGATTTGAATGGTTCTATTGCATCGGGAGCTGTAATTGATGATGGTGCCGGAGGAAAGGTTATTGCAGAGGGAACTTGGGAAGCACTCGGAAATGATCTTGCTAAATTTGACCCTGATTTAAACACTGCCGGAGCAACAGTCTCCGAATTGGAAGACGATGAGAACATATTAAAGTGGACTGTTAAAAATGACTATTGTGAAGATACTGATGAAGTAAAAATAAGTAACGATACCATTAAGGGTGTAAATGCAGGTGAGGATGCTATCTTTTGCGGTACTGATTGGGGGTCATACAAAGAGTTATTTAAAGGCTTGAAAGGAAATAAACCTAAAACAGACCGTGGTGAAACAGGTGTTTGGACGATAGAAGATGGTGGTGCAGATTTTGTTACTGATGCTACCAACTTCAACCCTTGGGTTACAAATTTGGAGCATTATGTGAGGTATCAAGGAAATAATCCTTGGGAAATGGAGCCTACAATAAACACATTTAGGTGGACTATAAGCTATAAAAAATGTACAGTTTACGATGAAGTTGATATTGTAAATGCTGCTCCTTATTGGCCCGATGCCGGTCCTCCTCAAAAACTTTGTGGTAATGAAGGGCACCTATATGCCGCCGACCATGGAAGTGGAGCGCGGTTCACTCAATGGACTGTAAAATCCGGTGGTAGTAATGAGTTGTCAATAGAACATCCTAATAAATACAATAGTTATGTTAGTGGATTGCAGACAGGCACTACTACTTTTAGATGGACAAAAAGAAATGTATTTGGACCCGGACATGAAAGAGTGTTCGAGCATCCAAACTTGGCTATAAGCTGTGAGGTGTGGGATGAAACCGAAATGACAAGTTTGTTTAACTTTAATGATGTGCGTACTAATGCCGGTGGAGATAAAGCTTTGTGTTCTGATGCTGTTCAAATGACTGCTACGGGTACATTGACGCAATATGATAAGCTACCTGCCGGTGGAACATTAACGGGAAAGTGGAGCGTAGATGATGGACGAGCCGATTTTGCAGAAAATACAGCCCCTTCGACTATGGTTACTAATTTACTTCCGGGGCATAATGAATTGAGATGGACTGTTACTTATAATGGTAAAGATGCTGATGGAAATCCGGTGGAATGTGTATCAACAGATATTGTGGACATACACAATGCTTTACCTGACAAGGCAAAGATAATAAACTCAGACACTATGGGTATATGTAGTGCCAACGTGTCGCTTGCAGCAGCACGACCTATAATCGGACATGGAGAATGGACAGCATCTCCGGCTTCTATAGAATTTAGCAATGCTACTTGTCAGTCTTATGAGTGTACGGTTACAGCTTCCGAGCTTACAAAGGAGAATTTTAATACTTTTACATGGACTGTAACTAATTGGTACGACGATCCTAATGAGCCTGACGATAGTCCTACTAAAAGGAAAAAATGTGAATTGCAAGACAAAGTTTTAGTGTTAGAAAATTCAATAACCTTAAAAGGTATAGACCCTGTAACTGTGTGTGAGGACGAAACTACAATAGAAGTCAATGAACTTGAAAAAGGTCAGAAAGGTGAATGGACTATGCCAGCCGGAGGAGCTTATGTGAAAATACATTCATCTACGAATGCTAAAACTCTGGTCTCCGGTTTGCCACAAGATACGACTATATTAAGGTGGACTGTTAAAAATAAAGATTGCGATGACCATATAGATGTTGTTATTATAAATAATAATCCTGTTGATCCGAAAATAGGAAACGCCAAACCGGTTGTAATTTGTAAAGATTATTTAGATTTGAGAGCCAATTCAATTAGTGAAAGTGAGGGTAAAGGTCATTGGAAAATAGGAGATGAGGGCTATGGCGTTTTTGATAATTCAACTTTGAACAATACGTTTGTTAGAAAATTAAACACCGGTACGAACATATTGAAATGGATTTCTACCAAAGGAGACTGTGTGGAAGAAGACGAGATATACGTATATAATAACAGTGTTGAAGCTAGTGTTCCTAATATACCTAAACGCGTTTGTGGATTGCCGCCCTCTGCTGAGGTTAAGTTATCAGCTGAGGCTCTTGCACCGTTATCAGGTTCTACGGGTGCATGGACTAAAAATAAAGGAGTTGGTATTATTGATGCAAAAAGTTCTACCACCCCTAATACTTATATTTCGGGCATGAAGCGCGGAATTAATATCTTCACATGGACGGTTTTTAGTAAAAAGCAAGAAGGTGTAACATGTAAGGATACAGCAAAAGTTATATTAAATGTATTTATCCCCACCAAAGCATATGCGGGTGAAGATAAAACAAGATGTTTAGCTTACGATGATGTTTTCCTATTAAAAGGTGCCAATAGCCCTAATACTTCTTCTTCGAGAAAGGAAAAAGGAAAGTGGTCTTATGTAAGTTCTACCGTAAATGTAGTGCCAAGCTTTGTTGATGCAACAAACACTCAGCCTCATATTACTAATTTTGGTAAAGATGCCACTACATTGAAGTGGTCTATTTGGGCGCATCCTGAGTGTCCGCCTTCAGAAGATGAAGTGAAAATAGTAAACAACTATGTTGCTGTAGATGATATGGATGAAGTTACTGTATGCGATGGAGAAATAACATTAGATGCTACAGACCCGAATGATTACTACACCGGCAATGGAAATACCAAGCCGAAAGGCGTGTGGAGTGAAGGAAGTGGACACTTTTCATGGGCACACGAAACAGACAAAACATTATTTAACGCCACAGTAACCGATTTATCCAATACTGGTCCTAATACTTTAACTTGGACTATTACCAAAGGAGAAGGAGCCGAAAATAATGGCAAATGTACTGCTTCTAAAACGATTAAAATTTGGAACTACGAGCGTGTTGTAACAGCCGGCAATGATAGAGTAATTTGTGAGCCAACTGCAAAATTAGAGGGCGCTCCTCTACGACCCGACATTGATACTAAGGGATATTGGGAACCTGCTAATCCTGCGGCAGCCGGAGTAAGCTTTGATGATTCCGAAAACCCAAATGCCACAGTTAGTAATTTAGCACCAAATCAATGGAATGAATTAAGATGGACTATTGAGAGCAAGCATTGCGAGAAGAGCGCAATAGTGAAGTTGTATTACAATAAAGCTGTTTCTAAAGCCGGTACTACGCAGACACTTTGTTCAAATACAACAACTTTGGCAGCCGAAACAATTGCCGGTGATACTTACACGTCCGGAGTGTGGACACAAAATGCTCACGGGCATGCCGAAGCTGATTTTTCTACTGCTGCTGACAAAACTAAACCTAATGCAAAAATTAAAAATTTAGCACAGGGGCATACAACTTTTACGTGGATTGTAACCCGAAACTTTACAGATGTTGCAGGAACTACTGCGTCGTCTAAGGAGTGTAAGGCTGAGTCTTCTGTTGATGTTTTCAACTATACGCCATCAGATGCGGTAGTAGAGGCTAACAGGTCTGTGTGTAGCAATCAAACAACTATTACTGCTACAGAACCTGCTACCGGAATTGGAGAATGGTCATCTTCATCTTCAGCTCAATTTGCAGGGGATAAAACAAAAAATATTGTTGATGTAAATAATTTGCCTCCGGGTAAAACCGAATTTACTTGGACTGTAACTCATCCTAAAAAATCAGAATGTGTTAAAAAAGCTACTCTTGTAATTTACAACGATGGAGTAGTTGCACGCATCGACACTGACGATATTATCTCTACAGAGAGTTGTAGTAATAAAGTTACATTGTTGGCTAACAATCCCGATTTATTAAAAGCCGAAGGTGCTTGGGAAGATATAGACCATACTTCTGCTGTTATTGCAGCATCTACATACTATAATACAGAGGTAACAAATATTCGCCAACGTGAAACAGGTTCTCCTGTTAATACCACAACATTCCGTTGGACTGTAACCAAGAAAAAAACTATTACGCCACCATCAGGCATAGAAAAAGCATGTGTGGCTTCTGATGAAGTGAAAGTTGTAAATAATAATATTGATGCAGGACCCGATAAACTTAATTTATCAACTTGTAAATCAACTTTTACATTGCCCGGTAAAGATGTAAGTCCTTATGGGACAGGTTATTGGGATTGTTCTAATAATGCCGTTTCTTTTGCCAATTCAACAGTGTTTAACACTGAGGTTTCCGGACTTGAAGAAGGAAAAACCCACTTTACTTGGTACGTAACTTCAAATAAAGATGGTTGTAAAGATCAAGCCGAATTTGATGTAGATAATCACGCAGTGAGTACTAAGGTGTTCGATGTTCCGCCTACTTGTAACCCAACCGTAATGTTAGAAGCAATTCCTTTAACGGATAATGCCTCAAAAGGGGTGTGGACGAAAGTTTCCGGTAGCGGCACGGTTCAGTTTGCTAGTTCAGTTAATAATACAACTTATGTTAAAGGACTTCAAGCAAGTGAAGAGTATAAATTTGAATGGACTGTTACTCCGAAAGATACAAAGTGTTCTACTGCATCAGATTTTGTGACCGTAGTCAATAACAAACCTGTTTTATCAAGTGTAGCTGCTGATAGTGTTGCTATATGTGGAACTACGGCTAAATTGAGTGCAACAATATTAACTCCTGAAAAAGAAAAAGGTGAGTGGTCAGTTAAAGCCGGTAGCTTTGGTAATATAGCAAACTCTACATTGAGTAATACAGAGGTAGAAATTACTCAATTAGGCACTCCGCAAACTTACGTGTGGACTGTTTACAGAGGTTCAAATAATTGTTCTACAAGTAAAGAGGTAACAGTAACCAGCTATAAAGTATCAGCCGATGCCGACGATCTTAAAACAAGTTGCGAAGATAGGGTTGAACTGAAAGCAACCACACCTACATTGGGTGAGGGGACATGGTCTACTACATATACTGATTATGACAATAATCCATTTCCGGCATTTCCACCCAGTGATGTAAGTCCTGAGGTTGATAAATTGAAACAAGGAGATACTTACTTCCTATGGACTGTTGTGAAAGACAGAGGCACATCGGGCGAGCAGTGTAAAGCGGTGAAACAAATAAAAGTAACGAATAATCATATAAAAGCAAAAATTACTACTCCTGAAGCTATCATTTGTGAGAATCGTACTAGTGTTACTGCTGATGTAAGCAACATTCATATAGCTTATTCCGGAGAATGGAGTCAAGAACCGGAACAGAATATTTTAAGTTTTGAAGATTCTAATAATTATTCAACTGAGGTGTCAGGTTTTCCTGTTGGAAAGAAGATAAAATTGCGTTGGAAAGTAACTTCCGATGATCAAGGTTGTTCTGATGAGGCGTTTGTTAGTTTTACTAATCGTTCTCTCAAAGATGTTGCAAAAGTTCAAGAGGAAGTTGTGTATGTGTGTGAAGGAGAGGATGTAGAGTTATTGGCTTATGCGCCGGGTGATAAAAATGAAGGAACTTGGTCTGCTGATCCAAATAATGACGATCATTCAGAATCTTCTACTCTTTTTCCTGCCACATATAAAATCAAAGTTTCAGGAACGAAAGCAGGACAAGAATATAAATATTTTTGGACAGTTAGCAATAAAGCAACTACTCCTCCATCTAAGACATGTCCTCCGCAACCAGCTTCTACAACAATCGTAAATCTTACGCCATCGGAGGTGAAAGCAAAAGCATCTAAGACAGTTTCTTGTGATGGTGCGGTTAATTTAGTAGGTGAAAGTATTCATGGTGTAGGCGAAACTTATGAATGGAAACTTGATGTTGCTTCTAATACGGTAGCAGATCTTACTAATACTGATGATGGTAAGAATGCTGAGGTTACAGATATGAAGTATGGAATTAATAAATTTATTTGGACTATTACAAAAACTAAACCAACGGGAGGTTATTGTCGTGCATCAAAGACAGTGGAGGTTGATAATCAAGCAATTGATATAGATGCCGGTGATGATTATATTACCAAATGTCTGGATTATTATCAGATGAAAATTAAAAAACCATTGTTAAAAGGTCAAACAGGTACTTGGTCTTCGCCCTCAGGAGTTACACTTTCAACAGGTTTTAAATTAACCGACTCTAATGCCAAGTTCACAAATCTTCAATTAGGTGAAAACACATTTACTTGGACGGTTAAAAATGAGAAGTGTGAAAAGGCTGATAATGTAGTTATAAAATATTATGGTGTAAAAGCTAAACTTACTGACCCTGCAAAAACAAAAGTAGTTGCTTGTGATGATAAGTATAATTTAGATGCCAAAGAAGTTGATGATAGATATGGCAAAGGCTATTGGGAATGTATTAACAATACAGCAACTGTTGTTGAATCGACTAATCCTAAAAGCTTAGTAACCGGTTTAACCCCCGGTGAACATAAATTTAGGTGGACTGTAAGTGCAAAATATGGATATTCATGTGAAAATAGTGTTGACTTTACATATATAAATGCAACACCTGTGGCAAGCGATATTAGTGGAGACAATGAGGTTTGTGTTGAGCAAGTTAAACTAACGGCAAGTCCTGCTATCAATGGAGTGGGTTGGTGGACATCTACCGATGCTGCATTGGATTTGGTCAATGCTACGAATGAAACCGGTAAGGCACATGAGGCGATTGTTCATAATTTAGAAGATGGGAAATCATATTCATTCTATTGGAATGTTCGCTCAAACTTAAAAACTGATGCCGGAAATTATTGTAAAATAGCAAAGTCTAAGGTGTTTAATGTTAAGAATAATAATCCTATTGTAACTGCCTCTGTGGTTGACCTAAATGATGGTGCATTCTATCCGGCAACCGGCATTACTTGTAAAAATAAAATTACAGTGAAAGGTAATAAGCCTGCCGCCGGAGGAACAGGTGAATGGAGCAAAGACGACGGTGCAAAAATTACATTTTTAGATGAGAATTCTAATGTAACAGAAGCAACGCTTGAAGCCGGCGATAACGTATTATATTGGAACATTACACAAGGAAAATGTAATAATAGTGCAAAGGTTGAAGTTAAAAACAACACAATCGTTGCCTCATTAAGTAAAGATGTTATACCTACATGTGATTTAAGTACAACGATAAAGGGTAAGGCGTCTCAAGTTCCTACCAAAGTTGAATGGAAACCCGACAACCTTGCAGCAAAATCAACTATTATTGAATCTTCAAACAAATCTATAACTACGGTATCTAACTTAGCTTATGACACTGAGCATAGATTTAAATGGGTAGTTCATAATGGAGTTTGTAATGATGAAGCTATTTTAACTATTCAAAATAATAAAGTAGAAGCTAAAATAGAGACTCAACCTAAATTCTTAACTACATGCGATACTAAGATAGAGTTAGAAGGAAACGATATTGCTAGTTTAGGCGGAAAAGGTTATTGGTCGCAGCCTACGGGAAAAACTGTTGATATAGTATCTATTAGTAACCATATTTCAGAAATGAGAGAATTAGCAGCCGGAAACAACACGTTTACATGGCACGTGAAATCGAAAGAAGGTTGCGATGATAAAGTAGATGTAAATGTAACCCGTGTATATGTAACGGCTAATGCTAAGAAAGATAGGTTTGTTTGTGCCAATGAAATTGCCAATTTAGAGGCAGCACAACCTAATTCGGGAGATAAGGGATATTGGTCTTGGAAAAAAGATGGCTCAACTATCGGTATTGAAAGTTCTGCGAATTATGCAACTAAGGTTACAGGATTGCAGCATGGCGACAATGTTTTTGTTTGGAAAGTTGTGAAAACTGTAAATGGAAAAGAATGTTCTGCATTTGACGAGGTAACAGTAAATAATAGTAGTATAGATGCAGGTTTAGATAAACCTTCGGAAACAACATGCGATGGTTCTGCAGAGTTGGAGGGTAATGATGTTGCGCCGTATGGTACAGGTGTATGGACATGTAACGACAGTAATATTCAGATAGAAGGAACATCTTTAGCTATCGCAGAAGTTAAGGATATTCCAATAGGGGAAACAAAGACCTTTACTTGGACTGTAACATCTACAAATGGCAAATGCCACGATGAAGCAAGCATTACAGTTACCAATAATCAAGTGAAAGCACCCGCTATTGATGATAAATATACTTGTGATTCTGAGTTAGCGTTAGTAACCGATCCTTTGAGTGTATCTAATGCCACTGAGGGCAAATGGAGTGTAGAAGGCAATCCTGTGGGTGTTAGTTTTGATGATGATACTAATCCTGAAACTAAGATTAAGGGCTTGAAGACAGGAACATACTACGTAACATGGGAAGTTGGTTCAGCAGAATGTTCGATAGCAGACAACAAAGGAGCGAAAACTACATTTAAAATTGTTAACAATGCCCCGATAGTAAGTGGCGGTACTGTTGAGACTGCCTATTTGTGTGAGGAAACGACAACATTAAAAGCAGAACTGTCAGATGATACGAAGCAAACAGCTAAATGGTCGTTGAAAGATGTCGGAAGGGGCGAAATATTATCGCAAACTGCCAAAGAAGCCAAAATAAAAATAACTGAAAAGGGCGAAAAACAAACTTTCCTATGGACAGTTATTAGAGGAAACGCATCTACAATAGAATGTAAAGCTGCAGCGGTAGAATATAATGTTTACAATTATGGTGTAGAGGCAAAAGTAGAGAAGACAGCTGTAAACGCTGATTGCAATGATAATGTTAAGTTAAAAGCTATTTCGTCAATGCAGCCCGGAGAAACAGGTGTGTGGACTTATAGTGATGATAGTCATATAGATAATTCTGCATCAACATCTTATAATCCAATATTCCCTAATGTTGCGCGTGGCAAAACTCAATTTAAATGGGTAGTAACCAAGAAGTATGGAACAGCTCCTGATGAGAAATGTGTTAGTGAGCCTGCTGCTTTTGTAACGGTAACAAATAATAGAATGGTTGCTAAGTTGCAAAATATGGATCCAACAGTTTGTGGCGATAATATGGAGTTAAGGGCTGACGATAGCTATAATACTTTGCCTCACAGTGGTAAGTGGTCTGATGCTGATGATACCGGTGATTTAACTTTTGAATCACCAGACAAAGACGTTGCAAAAGTATCGGGTTTATTGCCGGGTACAGAATACACTATTCGTTGGACGGTAACGCCAACATCTCAACCGGAGTGTCCTGCTAGTATTGATTTTAAGGTCAAGAATACATCTACTCTTGAGAGTCTTATTACACCGAAACAACAATATGTTTGTTCGGGGGAAGACGTTGAGTTACAAGCAGCTGATCCGGGAGCAAATAAGGGTGAATGGAGAGAAGATCCGTCTAATTCGGGTACGAAACCTACTTTTACTGTTGATCCTATTGATAAAACTAAAGTGAAAGTTGTTAATAATCAAGCCGGTGAAACATACAAGTATTATTGGGTTGTTTCCGACAATGTAGGTACATGTCCCACACAAACGCTTACTGCTATGGTTGTTAACATAACACCAAAAGATTTAACGGCAGCAGCACCGGCTTATTCTTGTTCCGGCGATGTAATATTAACAGGTTCACATCCTTTCGTTTCGGGCGAAACCGCAGAATGGGAAACTGTTGATGCCGGTCCAAGTACGGCACTTACCCCCACAAATGAGAATACAAATGCCATTGTTACCGATATGAAACTTGGTGTTAATAAATTCAAGTGGACAATTACAAGAACCAAAAGTTCGGGGTTATATGAAAAATCATGTCCGGCTTCCACAATCGTAGAGGTTACTAACCGTAAGGTAGTAGCAAATGCAGGAGCTAACCATTCAACCGACTGTGATAGCAAAGTAACCATGAACGCCGGTGGACTATTGTCGGGAGAGACAGGTGAATGGACATCTATTCCGACTAATGTTAATCTTAAAGACGAAAGTATGTCTAATGATCCTAATGCAGTGTTTACCAACTTGAATTTAGGCGAAAACAAATTTACATGGACTGTTAAAAATGGTAACTGTGATAATAGTAGTGATGTTATCATATCTTACTATGGAGTAAAAGCTGAGTTCGAAGATAATACAATAAGCAAGAATGACATTGTAGGTTGTGATGATTACAAAGAATTGAAAGCCAAAGCAATTGATGCGTCTCACGGTTCGGGTACATGGACATGTGATGATGAGACAGTAGTTATTGAAAATAGCGAGAAAGCAACAGCTAAGGCAATAGGTTTGAAAAAAGGTAAGAAATACGAATTTACATGGACAGTAAAAGCCAAAGAAGGCAAATGTAGCGATTATGATTGGTTTACCTATCGCAATGCTACACCTGTGGCAAGCAAAATTACAGCAGTTGATGAAACATGTAAAAAATACATTACTCTATCAGCTGAAACGCTAACAGAAAGTACAGGTTGGTGGACTGTTGATAAACAAACTACAAGTTTGCATATAGAAACAACAGCTTCCGGTCTTGCTAATGCCGCAGAAGTATTCAACCTTCAAGATGGAGTAAAATATACTTTCACTTGGCATGTACGTAGTGATTACCAAAAAACAGGTGGTGGTTATTGCGATGTGGCAAAATCAACACATGTTGTACAAAATAACCAACCTGCTAATGTTTCTGCAAAGATGGCAACAACTTCGAAATCTGCTACCGAAAACATAGTTTGTGAAGAAACTGTTAATGTTCAAGGTTTTGGAAAAGAAACAGACGACAAAGGTTGGTGGACATGGAAAGATGGCACAAATGTCGGTATTGTAACATCAAACGAATGGACAACTGATGCCACAATAGAAAAAGGCAAAACAAAAACATTAGTTTGGAATGTTAAGCGTGGCAAATGTACAGCCAAAGGTCTGGTCGAAATTGCTAATAAGCAAATAGAGGCAAAAATATTAAGTGCCCCTGCTCCTACTTGTGATACAGAGGTAACACTGGAAGCAGAATATCCTTCTGATGCAAAATTAGGTTATTGGACAATGGTTGATGATAATGCTAAGGCAACAACAACAACAACAACGTTTACTGACAATAGTAGAGGAATTAAAATTTCTAACTTGCGATATAATGAAGAGCATAAGTTTAAGTGGATTATTGAAAATGGTTATTGTTCTGATTCCAAAGAAGTTACAGTTGTAAATACGCAAGTACCTGCTAAAATCAATGCTGTTGCCAATGAAACTATATGTAAAAATTATATTACACTAACAGGAAATAATCCAACCGATGCCACAGGAGTATCGGGAGAGTGGTCAAAAGGAGTCGGTACTAATGCTGATGTAACTCAATCAAACGAGTTTAGCTGTAGAATGGAGAATTTAACAGATGGAGATAATCAGTTTATATGGACATTGACAGCAAATGGTTGTACTGATGAAACAAATATTACAATTAACCATGTGGCAGTAACGGCAGAGGTAGATAAAACCGAAAGAGTAGTTTGCGAAGATAAAATTGACGATTTAACAGCCAAGAAATTGGGTTCAGACTGTGAGGGTAAATGGTCGAAAGGTAATTCACCCGGTACTATACTTAAAGATGAAAGTACTATTACCGGTATAACAGGTTTAAGATATGGTGAAAATACATTCAAATGGACAGTTACGAGAACCGTAAACGGAGTAGATTGTACTAGCGACCCTGCTGTTGTTACAGTAATCAACAGCGAAATAGAGGCAGGTGATGATAAGTTGGACGAAATTGCTGAATGTGATGGAACTTATACTTTGGTAGGAAATGATGTTTCTCCCGACGGTTCCGGTTATTGGGAGAATGTAGGTAATTTCGTAACACTTACCAACTCAACAATTCATGAGTTGCCTGTTGCCAATCTTAAGAAAAATATTGAGAACGAATTTACTTGGAGGGTTGCTAATAAGAAGCATCCTCAGTGTAAAGCTCAAATGACTATTAAAGTTCGCAATTATCAGGTAGATGCAATTGTTAAAGGTGACAAAACTATACAAACTGATTGTAATGATCAGATTACTTTAAAAGCCGTTAAGCCCGAACAAAAAGGTGCAACCGGTAAATGGATAGCTTCGGATGGAACAGTATTAACAACTGCCACCCCATCAAAGACAGTGGTTACAGGCGTGGCACTTGGTGAAAGCAAATATAGGTGGGTTGTAACTAAGACTTACACTGGTGGCAAATGTACTGATGGTGATGAAGGTAATAAATCTGTGGTAACTGTTGAGAATAATACAGTACAAGCTGAATTAGCAGCCGATTTAACCTCAACAGACCCTGTAACAGTTTGTGGTAATAATCGTGATCTTAATGCTATTGATAACAATGTAGTTAAACACACCGGTTATTGGTCAGAAGAAGATAGTTATGGTGATTTAACCTTTAAACCGAGTAATAGTGCAGAAACGAATGTTACCGGTTTAAAACCAGACCCGACTAGAGTATATACTATAAAGTGGACAGTGAAGTCTGATAAACAGCCTGACTGTGAGGCTTCTAAGGAAATTAGAATTGTAAATGGTTCAGTTATAGCTAAGGTAAATACCCCTGTTCTGTATATGTGTTCAGATGGTAAAGTTCAATTGTCAGCAGAAGATCCAAGCCCGAATAAAGGTAAATGGATAGTTGATGGTGCTACACCTTCTACCACACTTACCACAGGTATTGGCGGCAAAGACTATATCGCAGAAGTATCAGACATAGAAGCCGATAAAAGTGGCGTATATCGTTGGGTAGTTTCTCGCACCGGTTCAGGTTCATGTCCCGATAATTCACAATTTACGGCAACTGTTACCAATTTAACACCTGCTTCGGTATTAGCTAATGCTATTAAAGATCATACTTGTGATGGTACTATAACTTTACAAGGAGTAACTTCTATAGATAAGCCGGGTGTATCAGCTGAGTGGTCCAAGGATAAGAATGATTACGGCACACTTACTAATACTGATAATGGTAAAAATGCCAATGTTATCGACATGAAACATGGTGTTAATAAATATATTTGGACAGTAACTAAATCTAAAGGTGGTGTATCATGTTATACAACAAAAGAAGTAGAGGTTACTAACCGTAAGGTAGTAGCCAATGCAGGAGAAGACCAAACAACTAACTGCGACAATGAAGTAACGATGAAAGCCGGTGGACTATTGTCGGATGAGACAGGCAAATGGTCAGTTATTCCGGACAATGTTAAACCTCAAAATTCAAATTTATCAAATAATTCAAATGCGGTGTTTACTAATTTGAATTTGGGTGAAAACAAATTTACATGGACGGTTAAGAATGGAGAATGTCCTGCTGTTTCTGATGAAGTTTCTGTATTCTACTATGGAGTAAAAGCCGAGCTTGAAGATCCATTAGGAGACAATGTAATATCTTGCGAAGATACTTATGAGTTGAAAGCTAAGCCTATTGATTCTAAGTACGGACAAGGAGTTTGGGAATGTATAACTAATTCAGCTACGGTGCTTGAATCTACCAATGCACATAGTAAAGTAACAGGTTTAGAGCCCGGTGTTGAGCACCAATTCCGATGGACTGTAACTAATAAGAACGGAAAATCGTGTAGTTCACCTGTTATGTTTACTTACCGAAATGCTCAAATCGTAGCAAGTAAAATTAAGGTTGACAATGATCAGACCAACATTTGTGATAATGAAATAGGACTTTCGGCAACCCCGAATGACAATAGTAAAGGCAAAGGTTGGTGGACAGTTACTTCGGGTAAAACAGGTGTATTTGTAGAAACTACAACATCTGGCAAAGAACATATAGCCAAGGCTAAAAACATAGAAAATGGTGAAAGTTATATATTTGCATGGCATGTTCAATCTCAGTATCTAACAACCAAAGATTCGAAACTTTGTGGCGAAGATATTTCATATATTACAATAAATAATCTTAAGCCTAAGGTACGCATATCTAAAGCGAGTGGTTTTAAAGATGCTACTAATACTACTTGTGATGGAAAAGTTGCATTGCAAGGTTATACTGCCAAGATAGAATCGGGCGACAAAGGCTGGTGGACAGCTGAAGATGGTGCTGATAATATTGATATTAAATCTTCTAATAATGATATTACTGATGTTGTGTTTAAAAACAATGGTACAAGTACTTTAAGATGGAATGTTAAACGAGGTGAATGTACTGGCGAAGAATTAATAACAATTCATAATAAGCAAATAAAGGCTGAAATAAATAACGAGAGCTTTATAACTTGTAAAAGTGAGGAAAAAATAAGTGCTCAATTACCTACAAGTGCAACAAATGTATGGTGGACAAAAGGCACAGATGATGCTCAAACAGCTGTTATTACTTCAAATAACAAAAGTGGAGATATAGTTACATTTAGTAATTTGAAGAATGGAGGAATACATACGTTTAAGTGGAATGTTAAAAATGGTATTTGTAGAGATGATGCTGAAATTACCATTACGAATGGCAAAATAGGAGCTACCATTACTAACACTGTAACAAAAACATGTGACGACCATATTGTTTTGAATGGAACTATCAATGGCGACGGAACTGGTGTTTGGACACAAACTAATGATGACGATGTTCAAATAACTACTCCATCGGGGTATTCTTGCGACATGAGAAAGTTGAAAGATGGTCTTAATTCTTTCAAATGGGAAGTTACATCGGCAAAAGGAAAGTGTAAAACTTCTGCTGAAATAGAAATTTGGTATAACGAATTAATAGCCGATGCCGGATTAGAAAAAACAGTTTGTAGCTCAACTGATAATGTAAAAGTTAAAGACCTTGCGGCGGGAACTACCGGACAGTGGGCTTGGTATGATGCAGCTGCGGCTCATCTTGCAGCCTCTACACAAGGAATTACACCGCTTGATGCGGCTACTACTGTAGTAACAGGTTTGAAATCAGGAAAGAACCATTTGCAGTGGACTGTTTATAGAACAAAATACGGAATAGAATGTAGTGAAACAACCAATGTGTGGGTTATAAACGACGAAATAGTTGGTAAAATACCAAACGTTACTGCATCTGACAACCAAACTTGTGGAGAAGCAATACAATTATCAGCACCAAAACCGAAAGATGATGAGGTTGGACATTGGGAGCGAGTGCCTTCAAACGGAGCAGGTAACTTTGTAAATGAATACAGCTACGAAACTATGGTGTCTAATTTGAATACGGGCGACAACCAATTCAAATGGGTTATCGAAAAGGGTAAATGTAAGGGAGAATCAGACGTATTAACCATAACAAATAATTCGATTTTGAAACCTACCGCTTTTGCAGGTGATGATAAGACTTGTAATGGAGAAGCTCTGATACAAGCAGCATCAGAACCTGAAAAGGGAGCAAGCGGAATATGGACTTTAACTAATGCAGTGTTTAAAAATCCGGCTAACTCAACCGAGTGGACTGGTGGAACTGTTATTGTAACAAAAGGTCAAACCGCTACTTTCAAGTGGACTGTGTCGAAAGGTAAATGTTCGAAGTCATCGGATCAATTTGAAGTTGTTGATAAACAATTTGTTGCCGTAGTTAATACGAAAGACATCTATGTTTGTGATGGAAACAAAAAGTATTCTATAAGTGCCACAGACCCTGCGCCTAACACAGGAGTTTGGTCATGTAGCGAAGACAAAAATGTTATATTTGAAGATAGTAATAGCTATACAACCAAAGTAACTAATATAACCAAAAATGTTACGTTATATTGGACTGTAACTTGCCCTGCTTGTCCTAAATCTAAGCGGGAAGAGGTAACAGTGCATTATAATAAGATTTCATTGAACGATGATATTAGTAAAGATGTGTGTGCAAAAGATGGCAAATGGACATTGGAAGCCGAGGAATTAGTTGATGGCTTAACCGGAACTTGGTCTTGTAGCGAGGCAAATGTTAAGTTAGGAGAAAACAGTACTACAAACAAGGTTGATGTTTCTAATTTGAAAAACGGAGCCAATACCTTTAAATGGACTGTGAAACACAAGAACGTTCCTGCAGAAGGAGTGTGTGAGAATAGCAGAGTGTTTACTCTTAACAATATTGCACCGAAGAGTGTAGAAGCCGGTAATAGTATTATCGTGTGTGATGATAACTATACTCTTGATGCAACGGCAGCAAATGTTAGCAATGGAGAGAAAGGTCTGTGGGTTGAATATCCGAGCGGAGTAGTTGTAGTTGATGAAACTAAGTATAATTCTCCGGTAGAAAACTTAAATGAAGGTGAAAATAGATTTGTGTGGAGAGTTTACACTGATAAATCTGATGGTGATGATGGTTGCTTTATAGATGATGAAGTGATAATAACTAACAGAGAATTCTTCCCTGATGCAGGCAACGATAAGACTGTTTGTAAAGAGACTGAAACTGTATTAAAAACCAAAGCAGCTCCTGCTTACGGTAAAGGTTTCTGGACTTTGGATAATGCAGCTACACATTCAAGTGTTTCTATAATGAGTTCGACTTCTTGCGAAACTGTAGTAACGGGCTTGCAATTAGGCGGCAAATACACTTTCAGATGGAATTTGAGCTTAGATGGTAAACCAACAGGTAAGTGTCATGTGTCAGATGATATTGTTGTAACCAACGTAACACCAAGTAATGCTAATGCAGGTTCAGACTTCTTTGTATGTAAAGAACAAAATGCAGCGAAAACATTAAATGCTGATTTACCGGATTATGGTAAAGGTTATTGGACAACAAATGATACAAAAGTAGCTACCATTGTAAATAGTTTAGATAATCAATCTGAGATAGAAATAACAAAAGGCAATAAAGCCACTCTTGTTTGGACTGTTGTAAATGGCGATGAAAATTGTACTTACGCAGACGAGGTTGTCGTGAATAACTATGCGTTTGATATGTTTGCCCAAGCTGCTAAGAGTGAGTCTTGTGATGGAACAGCCGTGTTGAAAGGACAAGATCCTACCCAAGTAGGAACAAAAACCGGCACAGGCACATGGGAATTAGTTTCCGGAAAAGCAGATGATTTTAGTGCGAGCGTTAGTTCGGCAAATATAACAGTAACAGGTTTAGCCAAAGGATTAAACAAATTCAAATGGTCTATTGCTGATAAATGTCCTAATTCGGCAGAAGTAACCATTATAAATCACGATGTTAATCCGGAGTTAGTAACTGATGCAAAAGTTACTACTTGTAGCCCTGATTATGAAATAGAAGCTAAATCAACATCAAGCACTAACGAAATAGGTTATTGGAAAATTGTTGAAATACCGGGTACTTCAACACCATCGCTTGATGATAGTAATAAGTTCCTAACTACTGTGAGAAACTTAGGAGCTAATGAAACTACCAAATTGCAATGGGTTGTAGAAGCAGGTGCTTGTAAAGAAACAAAAGATTTAGAAATTTACTATTTTGTTCCTAATGCCGATATTGCTACTCTTGAAAATCTTAAATATTGTGATGAAAATGCAGTATTAGAAGCAAGAAAGTTGCCGGCAACAGCCAAAGGTGTATGGACAACAACTTCAAGCTCTACGGATATGAAGATATTGTCCTCAGGTACATGTATTACTGATGTTACAAGTTTGCCACGCACTACTGTTAAGTTTAAATGGACAGTTACCGATAAGCATGATGGTGTAACATGTAAAAACTCTGATGAAGTTGCAATAAGGAGTATAAAACCGACGAATACACTTGGCAACGACTTGCAACAGAAATGTGGTGGTAACTTTATACTTAATGCAGAAGCACCAAAAGCTGGCGAAACAGGTAAGTGGACTGTAACTTCTGGTGAGGCATTTGATTATGATGCAAATGATCCGGGTACAGCAGTTCGCATAGAACCCGGCATTACTAAGATGACATGGACAATTTCTGTTGATGGCGAAAATTGTGAAAATTCTAAACTATTTGTTTTGAATAATCTTAATCCTAAAAATGTTAATCCGGGAGATAATCGCGATGTATGTAGTCCTAACTTTACATTAACAGCCGACAAACTTGCAGACGGCGACCAAGGAAAGTGGACTTCGGATAGACCGAGTGAGGTTAAATTTATAGGTACGAGCACTGCTAATAATGCAGAAGTGGTACTTCCACAAGGTAAAACTATATTTACATGGCATGTATCTCGCAAAACTAATCTTTTGGTAAAAGATGCTAATGGCGAATATAAACCTACGGGTAGTTCGAAGACTTGTTCGGTTGATAATGAGCTTATTATTAATAATTTGGCACCGTATGCTGATGCCGGTAAAGACCAAATAGTATGTGGAACAGAAGCTAACTTAGATGGAAATGTATTAGAAAATTCAGCAATAGGTTGGTGGACAACTACAAGCGAAGGTGTAGATATTGAATATTCATCGCTTAACACTTCACATGTTAGCGGTCTTCCTGAGGGAGGAAAAGTTGAATTTGTATGGCACGTGAAAAATGAAGCATGTAAGGGCGAACCGCAGACATCGAAAGTTTATATAACAGGTTTATCAACATCGGTTTATGCCGGTAGTCCGTCTCCTAAATGTAGCGACGAGATTAAGTTGGAAGGTTCTGCACCTAAGGGCGATTGGAGTACAGGTTATTGGGAGATAGTATCGTCTGATGCCAAAGATCGTAGCATCGCTAATACAGCGGCTTATGCCACTACGGCTTCCGGTTTAACAGGAGGAAGAACCGAGTTTAGATGGGTACTTGTACATAAGTCTCATATCAACACTAAAACTAATAAACTATGTGAGGCAAAATCAAAACCTTTCGTATTTATTAGTACTAAACCTACCAAAGCAGAAATTACTACTAACGGAGGTAAACCAATAAAACAGTGTAATTATGAATACGCTTTGGCAGCAAGCGCTCCTAACAAAGATAAGGGTGAAACCGGATATTGGGAAATGTTGGAAGGTGATGAAAAAGTTGAAATCGTAAATTCTGACCAAGCGAACACGTGGATTAAGAATTTAATCTTAGGTAAGAATAAGTTTAAATGGGTAATATCGAATGCAGAAAAAGATTGTAGTTCAGAAGCTGTCATTGAGATAGACAATGATCATGTAGAGTCTCATCCGGGCGCAGGTCTTGTTACATGTGATTTAAGTACACATCTAAGAGCTACCGACTTTAATCCTGATAAAGAAGAAGGTGTGTGGTCGTGCAATAGAGTAGGAGTTAAAATTGCAAACAGCTCAGATTTTGATACTGATGTTACTGATTTACAGTTTAGAAAAAATATATTTACATGGACTGTTACAAGCAAAAATAACAGTAGCTGTACAAGTTCTAAAACTGTAACTATCAACAGTATTCAACCACGTGATGTTTCTGCCGGTGCTACTGTTAATACTTGTGCCGATAATTATCAGTTAGGCGGTTCGCCAATTCCTACCAACGGAATAGGAAAATGGACAACCGAAGGTGGTTTGGCAACAGTATTAAATGCTGATAAGGCTGGAGCTAAGGCAATAAATCTATCCATAGGAAGTAATATCTTTAAATGGAAAGTTGAAGTGTCAGAAGAAGGTTTAACTTGTACTGATGAGGCTGAAGTGATAGTTTACAGTAATAGAATAGAGGTAACAGCTGGTTCAGACAGAGAGATTTGTAATACCGATGTATTGAATATAGAAGGCGCAACCATGCCTGACGCTAATCAGACAGGTACTTGGTCAATTGTAGGAGACGATGGCACTATTAAATTTGACGATGGTAATGCGTATAATACAACAGTGCGTCATCTTCCGAAAGGTTCAAGTGTTCTTGAGTGGACTATTGAAAATAACGAGACAGATATGGATAAGAAGTGTCCATCATCTAAACGTGTTACAATTACTAATAACACTCCATCTGATGCTGTGATAACATTTCCAGATACTACAAAAACTACATCAATATGTAAAAATGAGCAGCATTTGCATGCTAACGATGTAAGTGTAGGTAAAGGAAAATGGGAAGCTGCAGTCGGCGGAGGATCTTTCGATAATTCTTTAAGTGCTGATACAGATGTTAAAAACATACCCGGAGGAATTAATACTTATACATGGACAGTGGATAATAATGGCTGTAAGAAGAAGACGTCTGTAAAAATAGAAAACAAGGCGATGCCTAAACAGTTGAGTATTAATAAACTATCAGTGTGTGATAAGAAGCATGAAAAAACTATAAGTGCGAGGGAGTTAACTGATGGAATAACCGGTGTGTGGAGTTCAGTAACACCAGATGTTAATATTGTATCGCCAAGCAGTGCATCTACAAAAATAGAAAATCTAAAATATGGAAAAACTACTTTAAGATGGACTTATGAAAATGGTGTTTGTAAGAACCATGAAGATTTAGTTATTGAAGATAGGTATTACATGTATGCCGGTAATGATGAAGCTAAATTGCAAAATGCAAATGATGTTGTACCGTCGTTGTGTAAAGACCATGTAGCTATTCAAGCCACAGCTGCACCGGCAGATGCTTATGGCTATTGGACAGCTACTTCCGGAGACGCTTACTTCGGTGATTCAAATAACGATATGACAACTGTTAATAGGTTGCCAAAAAGTAAATGTGATGTAGTTTGGACGATAGTTAAAGATGGTTGTGAAGCAAGTTCTAAACCGTTGTCGTTACACAATAAGGAAATATCAACTTATGCAGGAAGTGATGATTTTACTTGTACGGGCACATATCCATTGAGCGCACAAAAATTGGCGATAGGTCAAGAAGGACAGTGGTCGGTAGATAATAAACAAGCTCATTTTATTAATTCAACAAGTGAGGCGAAAAATACAGTAAAAGACTTGGTAGTTGGTACCAACACTTTCACTTGGACAATAACTGATACTGATAGTGGTTGCGAGGCATCAGCTAACGTAGTCATATCCAATAATGTATTTGATGTAACCGCAGGAGTTGATAGAAATAATTGTGGAGCAGTTGCAGAATTGAAAGGTACTGATCCTTTGTCTGGAACAGGATTGTGGACACCGGAAGGAGAAGGTGGAGGAGTAGTAGATAATAGTACTTCTTTCAGAACAACTGTTACCGGTTTGTTAAGAGGTAATAACAAATTTAGATGGACAGTTACACGAGGTGGTTGTACGGCATCAGATACTGTTACTATAACCAATATCAAGTACGAAGCCACAGTTGAAGAAGACAAAGATGTTTGCGGAAGCAGAGCTATTGTTGTAGGAAACACTTACGCTGGTGTTCCCGGATTAAAAGGAAAATGGCAAGTGTTGAGTGGCACCGGTTACTTTGAAGGAACTGAGGCTAATAAACCGGCAGCAGTGGTTAAAGGTTTAGTGAAAGGCGAAAACCAATTACGTTGGACATTAGGAATTGAAGGCGAAAGCTGTGAAAGTTCTGCATATATTACAGTTAATAATATTGCAAGTACTTCGGAAGTGGTGAGGGCTGAAATACCAACTTGTGGAAACCACGAAGAAGTGCAGGCAACTCCTCTTAGCGCAGGAGAGTATGGAATGTGGACAGGAGGAGGCGAAGGTGTTACATTCGACAATTCAACTTCGGCAGTAACTACCGTTAGGAACCTATTACAAGGTAGAAATACTTTCACATGGACAGCTTATAATGGTGATTGTAAAACAGAAACACAACTTGTGGTTGAAAGTAATTACTTTGAACCAAATGCAGGAAAACAGCAAGTGTCGAAAATAGATACAGTTACAATGGATGCCATATTGCCCGGTGATGATGCCGTAGGAACATGGACGTTGATAGGAGGAGCAGGAAATATCAATCCGGCAGATAAGCATAATCCTAATGCTGTTATTACAGGTTTAGGTCAAGGACGTAATAAATTTAAGTGGTCAGTAGAATGGAGGGATTGTGTTGGTACAGACGAAGTAGATATTATATACAATACTCTTATTGCTAAAGCAGGTAACGATACTGTTATTTGTTCAGATAAAATGTTCTTGAACGCTGCAGACCCATATCCGGCAGAAGGTAGATGGGAAACAGTAAACGGACCGGGTAAGGTAAGTGAACCTAATAATCCAAACTCTGAGCTTACGGGATTAAAGGTAGGAAGCGTAACCGAACTTAAATGGATAGTAAGCAAAAACGGATACTCAATTTCTGATAATGTTTTTGTATCTAATGGCGAGTTCCAAATTAAAGCGGGTAAGAAGCAGGAGACTTGTTCTAATTATGCTAAATTAGCAGCTGAACCTGCCGGACCAAATGCAGTAGGATATTGGAAAGCAATCATTGGTTCTGGTAATTTTGAAGATAATTCGGCTGAAGATACTAAGGTAACGTCATTAGATGCGGGTGAAAATGTATTGCAATGGACAGTTATTAAGGACACGGGCTGTAAGAGTAGTGCGCTTGTGAAAGTAATATACAATGTGCCACCTGTTGCTAATTTTGAAACTAATGTAGAAAAAGGTTGTTCACCATTGAAAGTACAATTTAAAAACACCAGTGTAAATGGAGTTAAATACTTATGGCATTTTGGCGAAGACCAAAGAATAGACACGGCTATGGTGGATTTCGACAGATACTGTGTTGCCAATGATAACGACTCGGTTTATCAAACTAGATTGATAACAATTTCTGATAAAAATTGTTCAGACACCATTGTTAAGTCGTTTACAGTATTTGGTATTCCAAAGGTTAAATTTGATGCTTATCCTGTATTCCAAATATATCCTGATGCTACGGTAAATATTGACAATTACAGTGATGAAGGTTATGTAAACTATTATTGGACGTTTGGCGATGGAAAAACTAAGGTAGATACACAGCGCGAAACAGGCTTTACACACTTGTATCCAACTTGGGGCGAATATACAATAACGCTTGCAGTAAATTCAGGTAATTGTAACGACACAGTGGATGCTAAGATTGTAATTGCAGCACCAGAGCCCAAAAATATGGGTGGTAAACAATGGAACCATTGTGCGCCACTTGCTGCTGACTTTAATGCTAATGTATTGTATGCAGATAGTGTGTACTGGGTAATCTCTAAATTAGGCGATCCGCTTCATAAAGGAGATACATTAAAAGGAGCCAAACCAAGTTTCATATTTGATGAAGCAGGTACATACTATGCTGATGTGTGGGCAACAGGACCCGGAATGAAAAATCATGCAATGAAGTATATGAGAACAGATACTATTGAAGTATATCCTGTTCCGGTTGCCGATTTCATAGTTGCTCTGGATACTGTAATGTTGCCAAATCAATCAGTTCATTGTTACAATAGATCTGTAAATGGTGATACTTATGATTGGGACTTTGGAGATGGAAGTGTAATTTCAAACAAAGAGAACCCAGAGCATTATTACTTAGAAGAGGGTAAGTATAACATAACATTAAAAGTTTACACTGAACATGAATGTTATGACGATACAGTTATGACTAATCCAATAGTTGTAGAACCACCGGGTGTGTGTGTATTCCCTAATGCGTTTACACCAAGCAAATCAGGTTCAACCGGAGGAAGGTATAATATGAAGAGTGTTACCAACGATGTATTCCACCCTGTTTATAGAGGAGTTAAAGATTATAAGCTTGAAATATTCAACAGGTGGGGTGCTAAAATCTTTGAAAGTACAGATCCTAAAATAGGTTGGGACGGTTATGTAAACGGAGAGTTAGTACAACAGGATGTTTATGTGTGGAAAGTAACAGGTAAATATAAAAATGGTGTTAATTTCAAAGATACCGGAGATTGTACATTGTTACATTAGTTACTTTAATTATATAGATTTAATAGAAAAAGGGAGACGTTGCTGTCTCCCTTTTGTGAATATATTTTAGGCAAAACTTCGTTAAATTAGCAATTAGTAGCTCAACGCTGTTGGTTAATTGAGAGTTGAAAATGGATTGAATCCTGTAAAGGACGACACAATAATAGCCTATTATAATAATTTCCAAGATACAATACTTCGTTGCATTTTTGTAATCAACTGATAATTAGTATTTTTTGTAAAGCAAGTTTTTGTTATGCAACGTCTTGATTCTAAGCAATATCATTGTTAAGTGTTCATTACTACTTGAACGAAGTGTTGAAGGTATAGACAAATGGAAATATCACGAAGTATTGATGTTGAATAATTCGTTTTAAATTTTGTTTTTTATTAAATTTTGGTATCTATTTTGTGGTAATATATTGTGTAAATTTAATCAATATTTTGTTAAATTAATAATCATTAGGCTTATAATTACGATATTGCAAGCTGTTTTTACGTTTTTGAAAAAGTTTCATAATCAAATTGTTGTGAAAATATCATGAAGTATTGATTATCGCATTGACACATAAGCACATTCACACATGATAAATATCTGAAATGTTGCTATTTTGCAGTAATTTATAGTAATAATAGAGTGTAAGACGTAATTTATTCTTTTATTCCTAATATTTTTTTGTAAGCTTAGGTATTTTATTGAAAATTTTATATCTTTGCAGTGTTAATTGCTAATTTAAAGTCGTATATAAAAGCAGCTCATATAACAGAAGTTGATTAATTAAGATATTTTAACATTTAGTATAATAATATTTCTGAATGAGCGTTAATAATGTAAACCTAATCTTCTAAGAACGTGTTGAAAAAATTAAATATATTTATCATATTATTTGCATTGCTTGTTTCACAAGAAATTCAAGGGCAAAAGGTGCAATTTTCGCAGTTTTATGCAGCACCGCTGTCGCTGGCTCCTTCCTACACAGGTTTGACTAATGGTAGCAGAATAGTGTTTAATTACAGAGACCAGTGGCCTAATATTCCCGGCACTTTTACTACCTATGCCGCTTCTTTTGATCATTCTTTGGATAGAATGCATAGTGGAGTAGGTATTTCTATAGTTAGAGATGTTGCAGGAGCAGGTAAATTGAGTCTTACAGATATTGGACTTTTGTATTCCTATGACATCAAAATTAATAGAGAGTGGCATGTGCGACCCGGAATTAAGTTTAAGTATGCTCAACGAGGCATTGAGATGGCTAAACTTATTTTTGGCGATCAATTAGATGATGATGGTCGAGTGTTTGGTTCTTCTGTTGAACTTAGAACAGCACTGGATAAAAAATCTTATATTGATGTAGATTTCTCCGCATTAGCATATCATAACAGGTACTGGTTTGGTTTTAACTTAGATCATTTGTTAACACCTAATCAATCGTTGCTGAATGAGGAAAGTAAAGTGCCCATGAAATTAACTATATTTGGGGGCACAATGTTGCCAATCAAGGGTGATAGGCGTAGGAGGCATGAAATAACCGAAAGTGTAACTTTTACTATGCTATATCAAAACCAAGATATGCATGACCAATTAGATTTAGGTGCATATTGGCATAAAGCTCCTTTTACATTAGGAATGTGGTTTCGAGGTATTCCCGGATTTGGTAAACAAATAGGCTACGAGTCATTAGATGCTGTTATAGTCTTGTTAGGTTTTGAAATCTCAAAGTTGAAATTTGGATATAGCTATGATTATACATTATCGCAGTTAAATCAAAGTGCCACCGGTGGTTCACATGAAATATCTTTGATATATTTGTTTAATCAAAATCTGAAATTAATACGAAAAACAAGACGTGTTACCATACCTTGTCCTGATTTTTAAACACATTTAGAAAAATTAATGTTAGTTTAGTTATTATATAAAAAGAACCTCAAAAGTTTTATGAATTTTTGAGGTTCTTTTTTTGTTATAATGCTGTATTTGAGTTGATTAGTGCGTTTTAAGGGCGTTTTATTTGGGGCGTAGCTCAAATTTTTCACCAAGATATTTTTTCCTCACCTCAGGGTTGGCTGCTAATTCTTCGGCAGTTCCCGATTCTAAAATTCTACCTTCATACAACAGGTATGCGCGGTCGGTTATCGACAAGGTTTCGTGTACGTTGTGGTCGGTTATTAAAATGCCAATGTTTTTATCTTTCAATTTAGCTACAATCTTTTGAATATCCTCAACCGCAATGGGGTCAACGCCTGCAAAAGGCTCATCTAACAAAATAAATTTTGGGTCGATAGCCAATGCCCGTGCAATTTCGGTTCTTCGGCGTTCGCCACCCGAAAGCTGTATGCCTAAACTTTTGCGTATTCGTTGCAAACCAAACTCGTCTAACACATCTTCTAATCTGTCTCGTTGTTCCTCTTTTGAAAACGACGACATTTCTAACACCGATTTTATATTATCTTCAATACTTAGCTGGCGAAAAACACTCGATTCTTGCGGCAAATAACCAATACCCTTTTGAGCGCGTTTGTACATTGGAAGTTTCGTAATATCTTCGCCCTCCAACAATACTTTGCCCTCGTTGGGCTTTATTAAACCTACTATCATATAAAACGAAGTAGTTTTTCCCGCACCATTCGGACCAAGTAACCCTACAATTTCACCTTGATTTACTTGGATACTAACTCCTTTTACAACAGTGCGTTTCCCATATTTTTTTACAATATTTTCTGTGTATAGTTTCATCTGTTTTGAATTTGATAATTAGTTAATGTGATAATGTGGTAATTTCCCCAGACCTCTCAGTTTTTTTAACTTGTGAGGTCTTTTTTACCTTTTATCTATTTTGTTGTTTTGTTATTCGTTTTGCAATTTTTATGCTCAATTCATACAACAATAGAAGTGGCAAAGCTACTAAAATTTGGCTAAAAATATCAGGCGGAGTGATAATTGCCGATAAAATTAATATTAAAATTAAAGAGTGTTTTCTGTATCGTATTAAAAAAGAGGGAGTTATTAAACCCGATTTACTTAGAAAATATATTAAAATTGGTAGCTCAAAAATTACTCCGCTTGACAAAACCACCGACGTAATAGTGGAAATATACGAACCAAGATTTATTTGATTAACAACTTGCTCGCTAACATTGTAGTTTCCCAAGAAATGAATAGAAAGAGGTGCAATGATGAAATAACCAAATAAAACACCAATAGCAAACAATAAAGAACTGAAAAAAACTGTTCCCCTTGCATATTTTTTTTCGTTTTCTTTAAGTGCAGGTTTTATAAAACTCCACATTTCCCAAAAAACATAAGGAAATGCCAAAATAAAGCCCGCAATTACAGAAACCATAATATGAGTAGAAAATTGCCCCGACATTTTTATATTTATAATGTGCAAAGGTTTTGAATTGATACACAAACTTGTAGCATGAATGTAGGTACCAAATTCGCACAGCATACGATTTGTGAAAAATTTAGCCTCTTTGGGCAGTAAAATTATATTATTAAAAATAAAATCGTGATAAATAAACGCCGCAACGGCTAAAATTATGATACTTACGAACGAACGTATCAGATGCCATCTCAAAATTTCTAAATGAGATAAAAAATCCATGTCATCTTTTGATTTTGTTTCTTTTTTCATTATCTTTGTTTTCTGAAAGAGTGATATATTTTTTATAAATTATTACAAAAGTACAAGTCTTATTGATATAAAGAATTGAATTATAGTGTTTTGGTTGTTAAAGTATTCTTTACTTTCATGTTTTGGATTTATGAAATTTAGCAGCTAATAGCAGGCGAACTTTATAAAATAATACTGACAATATAAGTTATAATTAATATAACCTGCTAAAATTTATTGCTTATAAATTAAATTAAAACTGCAAAGATATAGGCATTTATTTATTTTTTATTACTTTTACGTTCTAAATATAACGAGTATCAAGGTAGTTTGTTGCATGTTTGTGCATTTAATTACGTGGTAGATAGCTTGTTGCGTTTATTTGTGTAACTGCTAATATTGATTGTTTAATAGAACATAAATTAAGAGTTTTAATTTTTTTTGAGCTTATTTTTTTGTGAAAATTTGTTTAAAATTTATATTTTTGTGGTTGAATATTTAATTCATTTGCATTTTTTATATTTTAAAAAAGTGTCAAAAGTTAGTATAAGTTTATTAATTATACGAATTAAGAATTAAAAAGTAAAAGTTAAAAGTTAAATACTCCGTGTCTTGTCTTGAAATAAATTAACTGCAAAGAATGCAAATTCTCCTCTTTGGGAGGGGTGTCCAAAGGGCGCGGGGTGGTTCTTTAGCATCTTTTTGGCAAAAAATATTAGAAAAAGTGAAGTTCTTAAGCATTTTATTTTTAAGTAGCAATGCAGTATAAAACGTAATTTTTATAATCTGAACTAAATTTTTGATAGGTTCTTTTTGAAAAATTGAGTATAAAAATAAAAAAATTAACAATATAATTAAAGTAATGACAGCAAAAGGTAGTGAAATAGATTTGAAATTTTATTTGAAAAAATATTTTGGATTTAGTTTTTTTAAAGGACAACAAGAGAATGCAATAAGAAACATATTAAACGGGAATGATTCTTTTGTTTTGATGCCAACAGGAGGTGGAAAATCTTTGATATATCAGTTGCCGGCATTAATAATGGACGGTACGGCTATCATTATTTCTCCCTTGATAGCGTTAATGAAAAATCAAGTAGATGCCATGAGGGGCTTTGGCGAGCACGAAGGTGTTGCACATTTTCTAAATTCGTCATTAACCAAAAGTCAAATTATACAAGTTAAGGAAGATTTGATGTCGGGAATTACTAAATTGCTTTATGTTGCGCCGGAATCTTTAACCAAAGAAGAAAATGTAGAATTTTTGCAACAAATCCCAATTTCGTTTTATGCAGTTGATGAGGCACATTGTATTTCTGAATGGGGACACGATTTTAGACCTGAATACAGACGCATACGCCCAATTGTTGAACAAATAGGTATAGCTCCGATTGTTGCGCTTACTGCCACTGCCACACCAAAAGTGCAGCACGATATTCAGAAAAATTTGGGTATGCTTGATGCAACTGTTTATAAATCATCGTTTTTTAGGTCGAATTTATATTACGAAGTTCGCCCAAAAGTGCAGCCCGAAAAACAGATTATTAAATTTATAAAAGAAAACGCCGGTAAATCAGGTATAATTTATTGTTTGAGTAGAAAAAAAGTAGAGGAACTTGCTCAAACGTTATTAATAAACGACATAAAAGCATTGCCGTATCATGCAGGTTTAGACGCGCTAACGAGAAGCGGCAATCAGGATAAATTTTTGATGGAAGAGGTCGATGTTATTGTGGCTACTATTGCTTTCGGAATGGGAATTGATAAGCCTGATGTGCGATTTGTTATCCACTATGATATACCCAAAAGCCTTGAAGGATATTATCAAGAAACCGGACGTGCCGGAAGAGACGGCGGCGAAGGAAAATGTATTGCCTTTTATAGCTACAAAGACATTCAAAAATTAGAAAAATTCACGCAAGGAAAACCAATATCAGAACAAGAAATTGGAAAGCAATTATTGCTTGAAACGGTTTCGTATGCCGAGTCTTCGGTTTGCAGACCAAAGCAGTTGCTAAATTATTTTGGCGAAATTTTGCCCCATAATTGTAATAATTGCGATAACTGTTTGAATCCGAAAGAGCAGTTTGAGGGCATGAATGCAATAATCATGGTTTTAAAAATGATTAATAAGGTTAAAGAAAACTTTAAGGCTGATTATGTGGCAAACTTGTTGGCTGGCGAGGAAACTGCTGCTATCAAGTCGTTTAAGCACGACGAGGTTGATTATTTTGGCGAGGGCAAAAGTCTTGGCGATGTTAAATTTTGGAATGCAGTAATACGTCAATCGCTGGTTTTGCGTTTTATTGACAAGGATATTGAAAATTATGGCTTGCTTAAAATTACGGAAGCCGGTGAGAAGTTTTTAGAGCGTCCGTATTCTATTATGCTTACTAAGGATAATGATTTTGACGGTTTAGAGGGTTTAGATGCAAGTGCCGCGGCGGCAGGTTCAAGCGCATTAGACCCTGTTTTGTATGCTATGTTGAATGATTTGCGAAAGAAAATATCGAAGCGTGAGGGTATTCCTAAGTTTGTTATTTTTCAAGATGCTTCGTTGGAAGATATGTCGGTTCAATATCCTATAACTCTTAACGAGCTAAAACAAATAGTAGGAGTGGGAGCGGGCAAGGCGTCAAAATATGGCAGCGAGTTTATTAAGTTAATAAAATTATATGTAGAAGATAATGATATTGACCGTCCGCAAGATATGGTAGTGAAATCGGTAGTGAATAAATCTACAAATAAGGTTTACTACATTCAAAGCATCGACCGAAAATTGGCTTTTGAAGATATTGCATCTTCCAAGGGCTTGGAAATGTCGGAGTTACTCACTGAAATAGAGGCAATTGTAAATTCAGGCACCAAATTAAACATTGATTATTATGTAAATCAGGTTTTAGATGAATATCACCAAGAGGAAGTTTATGATTATTTCTTAGAGTCGGAAAGCGATTCGATTGAAGACGCTTTGGCTGAATTGGGCGAAGACGAATATAGCGAAATTGATATACGACTAATGCGAATTAAATTTATATCGGAATATGGAAATTAGTCATAATTTCTAAAATTTGATGCCTTAATTCATCGCTAACTTTATAAAAAAGACCTCACATGCGAGGTCTTTTTTAGTAAAAAGGGTTTGTAATTGAGAGTTGAAAATTGAGAATTGAGAATTTTTTTTTGCTGTTTCGTAATTGAATACTTACTCCGTTGTGTGGCTAAAATTAATAGTTTAAAATTCTTCATTTCTTAGCCAAAAGTTATAATCTTTTACTATTGTTTTTAAAAAATTGAGGTCGGGCATAGTGCTGGCTATTCCCATTTTGTTTTGTACTGCATTTTTTGTTTTTTCCAATAATGCACGAGACGATGCAGATGGCTCTTTTTCATAAAGTTTTAAAACTTCAATTACGGTTTTTAGGTCAGAATCGGTAAGTTTTTCAATTTCAGGGAATTGTAGCGAATAATTATCGTTAATTTTTTGATATATTGAATATTTGAAATCTTGCTTTTTGTTTAGATTTACTACTGTGGTGCCTGCTGCAAGGTCGCCCAATCGCTGACTATTTTTACTTACAGAAATAGAAATGGTGGCAATAAATCCGTAGCTCAAACTTACATCTATCAGACGAAACATCCATCTTATAAAATAGCTTAGCAAACTCGCTTGCGTTCCATCTAATTTTACAACCTTTATTTTTAGTAGCATTTTGCCAACAGTCTGCCCCTGAGACGTTGATTCCATAATGAAACTGTAAAATATAACCGGCAATAAAGCAATGTATATTAAAACTATGTTGTGTATTTTAAACACATCGTCGATGCCTATAAGCAATAAGCAATATGCTGTAATAGTTATTAAATCAATGATTGTTGCTGCTATTCTGCGTAGCACGCTTGCGGTAGAATATCTTATTTCTACATTTTGACTCGTATTTATTTTAATTTGTGCCATTTTATATTTGAAATTTTAATGCTGGATACCGATTTCTTGCAAATTTTTAGAAATGAATATGTTGCTATTTGTTTTTGCTCATTTCAAAAATAATTTCGCCGCCATTGGCAATATCCTTGTGCGATAACAAATTACCTTTTATAACTTTTCCGTTTACCGTAACTTTTTTTACATATACATTTTCACGCGATTGATTAAGTGCTTTTATGATAAGAGTTTTGCCATTTTCAAGATGTATAATTGCCTGTTTTACAGACGGACTGCCTATTGCATAGTTTGCAGAGCCGGGCGTTACCGGATAAAATCCAAGACTGCTGAAAATATACCACGCGCTCATTTGTCCTGCATCGTCATTGCCACACAAGCCGTCAACGCCCGCGCCATACATCGTGTCGATAATCATGCGCACGCGCGATTGTGTTTTTTCGGGTTTTCCCGTCCAATTGTAAAGGTAAGGTATGTGATGCCCGGGTTCGTTGCCATGAACGTAATTTCCAATTATGCCATCGCGTGTTATGTCTTCGTTTTTACTGATGTATTTGTCCTCAATTTGCATGGTAAATAATGAATCTAAATGCTTAGTCATT
>PDWI01001369.1_pt1 | contig 38531 bp, 40 predicted proteins | sample 1430891 | NCBI WGS metagenome assembly PDWI01 (sample SAMN01162508, study PRJNA174530) | Oral metagenome, whole genome shotgun sequencing project. | biome: Marine environment; feature: Marine mammal; material: Swab sample of the gingival sulcus; isolation source: swab sample of gingival sulcus... | reverse complement strand
TGCATAAATGAATAACTAAATATATCAATTATTTCTTTCATATTTATCAAAATACTCTTCCCCACTTCCAAAGAATTTTACTACTTTATCAATATATAACACCTTATCAACATATTTCCATATGGTATGAACATCGTGAGACACCAAGATAACAGTAGTAGCGCTTTTTTTGTTTATCTCTCTTATAAGATTATAAAAACTTTCCCTTGAGTTTTTATCCAAAGCACTGGTTGGCTCGTCTAATATAAGTAACTCCGGTTTATTAATAAGCGTCCTAGCAAGTAGCACCTTCTGTTTTTGACCACCCGATAAGTCTCCTATTCGCTTTTCAAGTATATCAACGATACCAAGTTCCTCTGCGATATCATCAACTAATTGATCATTATGTTTGACAAGACCCATTTGAACGACTTCTCTTGCACTGATGGGAAACAGTCGATCTTCTCTGTCAATGTTTTGAGGCATATAACTGATTTTATTCGTATGCAGTACTAGCCTACCACTCTTTTTTTCTATCAAAGAAGCAATCGTTTTTATAAATGTGCTTTTGCCACTGCCATTAGGGCCTACTACACCGATATAGTCTCCCCTATTTATCGTTACGTTTATATCTTCTAGCACATCAAACTTACCGTAATTCACATATAAGTTATTTGTTTCAAGTATCTTATTCATTCCCTAAGCCTTTTTCTAAGTTCTTTAAGTTTTCTTCCATGAATTCAATATAGGTCTTCCCGTCTTCTAAATCCTCTTTGCTAACATTGTGAAGGGCATTTAGTAGTAACATTTCCACTCCGGCTTCATTAGATAACACCTTTGCAACCTTTGGATTTACCAATTCCTCATAATATATCGCCTTTATATCCTTTTCTTTTAAACAATCCACTAATTTAGCAATATCTTTTGGCGAAGGTTCTGCATTGGGTGAAAATCCTTTATAGGGTGACTCATACTCCAAATCATATCTCTCAGCTAGATAGGCAAAGGCAAAGTGACCACCAGTAAATATCTTATTGCTTTTAAATGTACTTCTTGACGCTTTATATTTCGTATCAAGATCTTTTAGTTTCCTTACATACTCCTGTGCGTTTTTTTCATAATACTCTTTATTATCGCTATCATTTAATACAAAGGCATTTTCAATAGTTTTTGTCATCTTTATCGCATTATCAAAGTCTAACCAAATATGTGGATCGCTATCTCCGTGATGATGCTCTTGTTCATGGTCCGCGTCGCTCTCGTGATCATCGTGCTCTTCTTCATGGTCTTGTCTCTTGAGAAGTTCAATTCCTTTTGACGCATCAATAATTGTAACACCACTAGCTTCTAGTGAATCCCTTATTTTAGAAACCCATGGTTCCATATGATCACCTGTATATATCAGAAAATCTGCTTCTTTCATTGTTACGATATCCTTTGGCGTAGGTTCATATGAATGAGGTTCAACGCCTGCTGGCAGTATTAAATGAACATCAACTTTATCACCACCAACTTGTTTCGCAAAATCATATTGTGCAAAAAGTGTAGTGACCACTTTTAGCGTATCTTTATTCGTTAATTCTTCTTTGTTCTCCATTTTTTCCTTTGGTGTCTTTGAACAAGAAACGCTAAGTAATAAAACTAAAATTATTAATAAGCTTATGTATCTTTTCAACACTTCCTCCTTATTGCAAATAGTTTGCGTTTAAGAATATACACCCTTTCTTTTCCTTTGTCAATAGATTCTATCGATGATTTTCACAAAAATATGTTATAATGATAACGAAGGAGGATTTTATGAGTAAAATCGTAGTCGTTGGTTCTAACCACGCAGGTACAGCAGCAATTAATACTATGTTATCGTTGGATAAAAATAACGAGGTAGTCGTTTTTGATAGAAATTCAAATATTAGTTTTTTAGGTTGTGGAATGGCACTTTGGATTGGAGGACAAATAAAGGGTTCCGATGGCCTATTCTATGCAAGCAAAGAAATGCTTGAAAATGCTGGAGCAAAAATTCATATAGAGACAGAAGTAACAAAGGTAGACTTCGATAAAAAAATAGTTTATGCCAAAAGTGTCGATGGAAAGGAATATGAAGAGAGTTACGATAAGCTCCTTCTAGCCACTGGTTCTATTCCATTTATTCCACCGATTCCAGGTAAAGAACTAGAGAATGTACAACAGGTAAAACTATTTCAAGATGCTAGTGAAGTGATTGAAAAGTTAAAAGATGAGAGCATAAAAAAAGTAACAGTAGTTGGTGCGGGTTACATCGGTGTTGAACTGGTTGAAGCATTTGAGAGACATGGTAAAGAAGTTACACTCATAGACATAGCAAGCACAACGTTAAGCTCTTATTATGATAAACCATTTACTGATCTTATGGATGAAAATCTAAAATCACATGGTATAAAATTTGCACTTGATCAACAAGTTACCGAGATTAAAGGGGATAAAAAAGTAGAAAAGGTAGTAACCACTAAAGGGGAGTATGAAACAGATATGGTTATACTTTGTATCGGATTTAAACCAAATACCTTTATCGGTAAAGAAAAAATAGAAACTTTTAGAAATGGCGCTTACAAAGTTGACTCAAAACAGATGACCAGCATAAAAGATGTATACGCTATTGGAGACTGTGCAACCGTACAAGATAACTCTATTCAGGATACAAGTTATATCGCATTAGCATCAAATGCTGTTAGAAGCGGTATCGTTGCAGCTCATAACATTGTAGGAAACGAACTTGATGGTATTGGCGTACAGGGATCAAATGGAATTTCAATTTACGGTCTGCACCTAGTTTCAACAGGTATTACCGTCAACCGAGCAAAGAAAATGGGTCTTGACGTTGAATACACTGATTTTGATGATCTTCAAAAAGCAGAATTTATGGAAGAAGAAAATCCTGAGGTAAAAATAAGAATTGTTTATGAAAAAAAATCAAGAAGAATTGTTGGTGCACAAATGGCATCAAGATATGACATGCATATGGGAATACACATGTTCTCACTTGCCATACAAAAAGAAGTTACAATAGATGAACTAAAACTCTTAGACATATTCTTCTTACCTCACTATAATAAACCATATAATTACATTACAATGGCAGCGCTTAATGCTAAGTAAAAAATAGGACCTTCGGGTCCTATTTCATTGCCCCTTTCTTCTATAGATAATTCTTTTATCTTATTTTTACAAAACACATCCACTACAAAAACTATGCTACATATTATTATCATCTAAAAAAGAACTGGTCTCCCAGTTCCATTTTTATCCTATGTCAAGCTTATTGTCATTAACAATGACATTGACACTATCTCCTTTGACAATATCACCCGCTATTATTTTCTTAGCAAATAATGTTTCTATTTCTTTCTGCAAATATCTTCTAAGTGGTCTAGCACCGTAGTGTATATCATAAGAATTATCTACTATAAATTCTTTCGCTTCCTCACTTACCTTTATTTGCAGTTCTAAGTTGTCAAGCGTATGAGATAAGTCGTTTAATTGTAAATCTAATATCTTCATCATATCGTTTTTAGTCAGTGGATGAAACACTACGATATCGTCAAGTCTATTTAAAAACTCAGGTTTGAAGTAATGATTTAGCTGATGTTTAACCTTCTCTTTAACGTCTTCAGCAATCGTTCCATCTTCACTTGCCGAGTTCATTAAGTCTTCTGAGCCAATATTGCTAGTCATGATAATGATTGTGTTTTTAAAGTCAACCGTCTTGCCTTTCGAATCGGTAATTCTACCATCATCTAAGACTTGTAATAATACATTAAAAACATCTCTATGTGCCTTTTCTATTTCATCAAAGAGTATTACACTGTATGGCTTTCTCCTTACCGCTTCACTTAACTGTCCGCCTTCTTCATAGCCAACATACCCTGGGGGAGCGCCAATTAGCCTTGATACAGAGTGCTTTTCCATATACTCGCTCATATCAATTCGAATAATATTTTCTTTTGAATCAAAAAGTTTATATGCAACGCTCTTTGCAAGCTCGGTCTTACCAACTCCAGTAGGTCCAAGGAACAGAAAAGAACCAATCGGTCTTGAAGCGTCCTTTATCCCAGCTCTTGAGCGAAGCACTGCATCACTGACTTTAGTGATAGCCTCTTCTTGACTGATAACCATTTCTTTTAAATCCGATTCTAAAGAGAGCAGCTTGTCTTTTTCACTCTCAGCAAGTTTGTCCACTGGAATACCTGTCCACCGAGATACAATACTAGAAATCTCTTCCTCCGTAACTTCTTCTCTTACAACCGATTGTTTCGATTCACTTTTTTCTTGTATTTCTTTCAGTCTGTTTTCCAGTTCAGGAAGTTTACCATACGAAAGTTTTGCCACTTTCTCAAGCTCATAGTTTCTCTTCGCATTCTCTATCTCATTCTGAACACTATCAATTTCCGCTTTTATATTTTTTACTTCCTCTAATTCATCTTTCTCTTTTTTCCAAACCGCAAAGGACTTATCGTATTCCGCTTTTAAATCGGCAACTTCCTTTTCTAAAGCCTCTTTTCTTTTCTTCGCCTTCTTATCCTTTTCTTTCTTTAACGCTTCTAGTTCTATTTCTTTCTTTAGTATCTCTCTAGAAACCTCATCGATTTCACTAGGCATAGACTCTATTTCCGTCTTAATAAGAGCACACGCCTCGTCCATTAAATCGATGGCCTTATCTGGTAGAAAGCGATCTGAAATATATCGATCACTTAATTCACATGCTGCAACGATTGCGGAATCACTAATGCTTACCCCATGGTACACTTCATATCGTTCTTTAAGCCCTCTGAGAATAGTAATGGAATCAAGCACAGTCGGCTCTTCCACAAAGATAGGTTGAAATCTTCTTTCCAAAGCAGAATCCTTTTCAATATACTTTCGGTATTCGCTTATTGTCGTGGCACCGATGCAGTGAAGTTCTCCTCTGGCAAGAAGTGGCTTTAACATATTGCCTGCGTCCATTGCGCCGTCTGTTTTTCCAGCACCAACTATCGTATGAATTTCATCGATAAATAGTATGATATTGCCATCGCTCTTCTTAACCTCTTCCAGTACAGCTTTTAGTCTCTCTTCAAATTCTCCTCTATACTTAGCGCCCGCAATAAGAGCGCCCATATCAAGGGCAAAGATTGATTTGCCAATTAAACTCTCCGGCACATCTTCTCGTACGATTCTATGCGCAAGTCCCTCTGCAATAGCGGTCTTACCAACTCCTGGTTCACCAATAAGCACGGGGTTATTTTTCGTCTTTCTAGAAAGAATCCGAATCGCCCTTCTTATCTCATCATCCCTGCCAATAACCGGATCAAGCTTTCCACTTTTTGCAGCTTCTACTAGATTAGAACCATATTTTTTTAGCGCATTGTATGTTGCTTCTGGTGTATCAGATACCACTCGCTGTGAACCCCGAACATCTTTTAATATATTCATAATCTTCTCTTTATCAATCTTAGAAGAATACTTATCAAAAACATTCGTATCGAGCATGCTAATAAGAATGTGCTCTACACTGACAAATTCATCTTTCATTTTCTTAGCAATTCTAGCCGCATTAAGCAACACCTTATTACCACTGTTAGATAAGTACGCCTCTTTAGAACCCTTTGGCATCTTATTTACTTTCTTAATTATTTCGTTTTCTAATTCTTTTAAATCTATATCAAGCTTACTAATTATCGTTCTAGCAAGTGACTGTTCATCTTCTAATAAACCAAGTAAAATATGTTCCGGCTCAATTAAGTTATTCCCATAATCACCTGCGATTAAATTTGCATTATTTAAAGCTTCTATTACAGATTTTGTCATTTTATTCGCATCCATATTTACCTCCAAAACTATTATTAGCACTTATCGTTATCGAGTGCTAATTTAATTATACCCTCTTTTTTTATTTTTACAACAAAAAAAATACTTCCTTTTTGGAAGCATTGAATTAATCCTCATTTTTCCTAATGAGTTCTATATACATATTGTTATCTTTAAGTTCTACCTTTGACTCATCAATCATCACACCAATAATTGTAATCTCAGAATCATTGTCGCATTCTCCAACGAGTTGCCAATAATATTCTTCCACTTCATGCTGCCTTTGAACATTAAAGCAATCCAACAGGTCTTGAACTTCTTTTTGAGTATACCTTGTATTATAATCTGTTATTGATATTATCGTTTTATCCGGCAACCGGTTAATTCTAAAATCGACCATATCCGTATCATCCCTCAGTAGAAGTGTGGTCATTTCATCTACTATTTTACAAATCTTTTTAATCTCGTGTTTCATTTCTTCTCCTTTTTAAATGCATCTATTATTGGTACAAGTACTCCCGCTACAATTCCACCAGAAAACCCATTGTGGTATAAATTGACGCCCCCATGGACAACTCCTATATTTAGAACCAATACGATATGTATAACACCGGAGACAATGCCCATTAACGGTCCAAATTTTCCAGCGATTGGCGCCATGGTGGTAGAAAATAAAACAGCAAGCAAAATACCCGTACTGCTTAAATCAAGTTTTAATAACAGCGCCATTAGTATTACGCCCAGTGCCGGTGGATAGGAATTCTTTATATGTTTCCCAAAAGAACCAAAGCCCACAATTGTAAGAAGACCCGCTAGAATTGGCCCATTTAGAGTCCCTCCCACAAATATGACAAAAGCCGTAAACATAAGTCCCAACAAACCCATGTTAAAAAACGCTTTCCCATAACCAACTAGAAATGTGAAATCAGTCACCGTTCTCCCAGAGTATACAAAAAAATCCTTGTACTCCTTAAAACCGTTTTTATTGATATATAAACCAACGACAATCAAATATATAAAAAGACATATCATTAACGTTTTTATATGGCCATCATATTTTTGATATATGATGCTAACAGGAAAAACGTCAATATCAAATGTTCTTAAAAAACTAGTAATTACTGTTCCTATTATACCTGCCGTAAATCCTATGTTATAAAGACTATAGCCGTCGTGAAACTTTAGCGTGCTTGTTGAGAGCGGAGTAATTGTAAAACCAACTAGTATTCCCAGTGCAATTCCTATAATAATATTCAACGGAAAAATGAGATTATTAGAAAACACTAATTGACTTATTATAGGAGCAAGACCTGTGGCAAACATGATGATGACAATAACATCTTTCATTGCTATCCTTTGATTTTTAGCAAATAGATACCCTCCTATATATATTGGAATAATATTTATTATGTTCTTGCCAAAAAATGAAAAACCCATAACCGTCATCAGCGCCGCTATGATAAGTCCATTTATTCTCATTTTAAATCGTCTAAGTAGATATATATTAAAAAAACCTATAAGCGCAACATTTATAAAAGCAGGGCCTATTCCTCCAACTTCAAGAAAATCAGTGACGAGTATTGCTGGCGAACTCAGTATATTATAGTAGTCATTAATGAAATTTTTATTAACAAATGACATAACAATCCCAAATATCAAAAAAGCAAACGGGAAAACGCTCATAATTAGCAAGACGCCATTTTTATGTAATTCTCTTTCCTTAAACTCCTGTTTTAGTAACATGAATACTCCTACATTCTATAATAATTCTATATTATTCTTTCTAAACATTTCAACCGTTTCTATTGGCCAAAAAGATGATTGAACCTCACCAATGTGTGCTTTTTCTAAAAAGAACATACACATTCTAGACTGACCAATTCCACCGCCTATCGTAAGCGGCAACTCATTATTAATAACCATTTTATGATATAAAAAATCTCTCTTTTCTATCTGACAACTCTTCTCTAGTTGTCTCACTAAGGATTCCGCATTTACTCTAATGCCCATTGATGACATTTCAAACGCTATATCAAGGACTGGATTGTAAAATACGATATCACCATTTAATTCCCAGTCATCATAATCAGGCGCTCTTCCATCGTGCTTATCTCCTGAATCTAAATAATCCCCAATTTTCATAATAAAAACAGCTTTGTGCTTCTTCGATATTTCGTATTCTCTTTCCTTAGGGCTTAAGTCAGGATATCTATCTTCAAGTTCTTGTGAGCTTATAAAAACAATTTCTTCTGGTAACTTTTTTGTAAGATTTGGATACAAAGCAACAATGTAGGCATCTAACGCTTGAAATACCCTATAAATGGTTTTCACAACGTCTACTAAGGTCTCCATCTTTCTTTCGTTTTCGCTTATCACCTTTTCCCAATCCCATTGGTCAACATAGATGGAATGTATATTGTCTATTTCTTCATCTCTTCGAATCGCATTCATATCCGTATAAATGCCGTGACCATTCTTAATGTCATATCGATATAATGCAAGTCTTTTCCATTTAGCAAGCGAATGAACAATTTCAAGATCACCTTCCGTATGTAGCAAGTCAAACGTAACGGGCCTTTCTACTCCATTTAAATTGTCATTAAGACCCGTTTCTGGCCTTACAAACAAAGGCGCACTTACTCTGGTAAGCGATAACACCTCAGCCAATTTATCTTGAAAAAAATCTTTTATTTTTTTTATTGCAACTTCTGTCTGTAACAAATCCAGTTTTGAATTGTAATCCTTAGGCAAAAATGATCTATCCACAACTACTCCTTTTTAAAAAACATCTGCAAACATGCAAATGTTTAATGTTACATATTATATTTTTTTTAATTACTAACCTACTTTTTCAACTCTAAATATAATAATCAACCCCATTAAAAACAATGGAATCAGTCCAAGCATTGACAACCTCGCAGACCCTGTGATGGTATTAATTATAGACATTATAAAAGGTCCTAATATTGCTGCGAATTTACCAAACACATTGTATATTCCAAAAAACTCATTAGATGCTTTCTTCGGAATTATTTTAGCATAATAACTTCTGCTTAGCGCTTGGATACCACCTTGAGCAGACGCTATAAGAAACCCTAGAATAAAGATGTGAATAATATTAGTTATAAAGGTTGCAAACACCGTTGACACCAAATAAGTTAAAATAGCAACTTTAATCATCCTTAATGTTCCATACTTTGTCGATAACATACCATATAGTATTGCAAAAGGAAACGCCAATATTTGAATCACTAGTAAATATCCCAAAAGTATCATCATATCGAGTTTTCCACCCATTACACCTTCAGCATATGGTACAACCATTCGAATGATAGTATCTACTCCATCAATATATAGAAAATAAGCGATAAGAAAAGTGAAGGCTTTTGGATACTGTTTTACTTTCTTTAGCGTGCTAAACAATCTAGAAAACGAATTCTTTATAAAATGCGGTTCCTTCTCAATATAATGCACCTGATGCACATTTTTTATCATAGGAAGAGTAAGTATCCCCCACCAAAGGGCTGTTATAATAAATCCTATTTGATATCCGATAGAATTTTTCATCCCCATAAAGTATATTACTGCTAACGAAATTCCAAACGGAATGATACTAAATATATACCCATATGCATAACCCTTGGTAGAAACTTTATCCATACGCTCATTTGTGGTAACATCAACCAAAAACGAATCATAGAATATATTGGAAGCTTGAAAGCCAATTAGAGTAAAAACATAAATAATTGCTAAAAATATATAATTTTTAATTGGCAAAACACCTAGCAGAGCGGTAAACGAAACACCTAGTGAAAAAAAGAAGATAAAGAAACGCTTCTTATTATCTTTGTAATCCGCTATCGTTCCTAAAATAGGACTCATTATTGCTACAAATATGCTGGCAAGAGAATTAAAATAGCCTAAGTCCATTCCTTTGCCTTCACTTACCATATTAAAATAAACAGGAAATAGCGCTGTCATTATCGCCATAGAATATGCAGAATTGGCAATATCATACATAATCCAACTTCGTTCCGTCCTATTTTTCAATTATTCCTCCTATATTCCTATATAATTTATATACCTATAAAAAACGACTTTTGTTAAACTATCTTCTATGAATCCATTCAGTATTAAATTCGAAAGATCTTCATAACTAATATTAACCGTATTTTCCTCTATGTTATACGCTTCCACCACGCAATAGTATACGTGTATTTCATCAAACACACTATCACTAACAAAAATATTCCCTAGATATTTGATGGTTCCAAGCTTAAAATTTCTATTAAAAAGTAACCTTAGCGCTGCGTTTTTTGAATCTTCGCCTAAATGGATTTCATCATGTATAAAGCCAATAATAAAGCTTCCATTATTAACAAAGCAATTCATTATTAAACTTCCTTTATTAGGGCTTATTACAAGCGCTACTGCTTTTCTTTTGTTCTCAATATGAAATTGATCCGAATCAATAAATAAACTTTTTTTGATCAACTTGTAACCGCTCTATCGATTTTGATTTCTCTATAGACTTTATAGCTTCCATCCACTTGTAATCTCCAGATAATAATGTAATAACCCGCATGAAAAATTTTACCGGTATTTTTATTCGTTAATGAAAATTGACCTTTTTCATAAACAACATCGCCGTGTTCCCAACAATCGATTGCGTCCAGCTTAATAGAATAAGCTCCAACCAGTTCCATAAAATTCTTAATTTTAGCTATTATTTCTTCAACACCTTTGATGATGATTCCACCATCACATAAAATCTCTCCATTAATATCATAAACATCTTTCAGCTTTGAAGCATTACCTTCTTCAACGGATCGAGTAAATAACTGCTTAGCCTTATTTATTTTTTCTAAATACATATAATTCCCACCTATACTATATCTTCCAACTGTTCTATAAAAATTTCTATTTGACTTGTCGTACCTGTACTAACTCTTATCCAGTTGTCATAACCCCATAAGAAACCTGGTCTAATGATTACACCACGTTTTTGAAGCTCAACAAATACTTTTCTAGAATCCATTTTTATATTTACAAATATAAAATTAGTGCCACTCCTTACGTATTCAAATCCTTTTTTATCAAAATACTTCATCAGTCTATCAAGCATTGCAGAATTTAGTGCAACGGTATTTTTTGTATGCTCCTTATCTTCCAATGCGCCAAGGCATGCAACCTGAGAAATCATATTTGCATTAAAAACACCCTTACATTTAGAAATAAATTCAATATTTTCCTTCTCCGAGAATATGTAACCACATCGTATACCAGCTAACCCACTGACTTTAGAAAAAGTTCTTAATACTACAATATTATCTCTATCTTTTAAATAATCCAAGCCATTTGGATAATAATCAAATTCTCTTGCATATTCAAAATACGCTTCATCAATTAATATCAAAACATCTTTTGGACATTTTTCAACAAAAGTATCAAGTTCTTCTTTCGCTATAATACTCCCCGTAGGGTTATTGGGATTGCAAATGCAAACTAGTTTTGTCTTGTTATTAATAGCATCAAGCATCGCGTCTAAATCATATTCAAATCCATCTTTCATTGGTATTTTTCTTGGAATACCACCTTGCCTGCTTGTCGCAATCTCATATAGAGCAAAACTTGGTGTTGCCATCACCACTTCATCACCCTCAGCAACAGTTGCATTAATAATTAGCGTGATTAATTCTTCTCCACCATTTCCAACCAAAACATTTTCGAACTCTAATCCATTTTCTTTCGCTAAAGCCATTCTTAAATTTCTAGCTGCAGGATCCGGATAAATATTTACTCTATTGGCATAGTTTTTTATTGCTTCTACGGCTTTTTGAGAAGGACCTAAAGGATTTTCGTTCGAAGCAAGTTTTATAATCTCCTTTAGATTATACTCCTTCATCACATCTTCAATCGGTTTACCCGGTATGTAAAGTTTTAAACTATCAAGTTCTTTTCTAAAATAATTTTTCACTCTGACCTCCAAAACTTATAGAATCATTATATCATAATAATAAATTATTTTAAAACTAGCAAAAAATAATTAAATTAACTATTTCAAATTTTATACAGATCAATTAAATTCACTGCTATGATCTTTAAAAAACATCGCCAAAAAACGAAGCAGCACAAACACCGCACCATATATCTCTAAATCGCAAATACTCATTTTACCTCTAATGCCTTATCAAATGCTTCATATTTCTTTTTTTCAATTGTCCAAACACCTTCGTAAGGTATCTCAGCATAGTATACGCCTTTTTGCTTATACAGATACAATGTGTTCAGCACATCACCTGATTGTATTTTTACAGTTTTGTAATCTTCTACACCAACGGGAAAATCATTTATTGATTCCGTTTCATACTTTGCACTACTGACAAGTTCAAGAAAGACACCTATTGTTTTCTTATCTTCTATTGTTATGGTATCAAAAGCTACACTTTGAACCTCACCAAGTTCTATAGGCATGTCTTTTTTCGCACAAGAAACCGTAAATAGCACTATAAAACTTAATAAAACTATTAGCTTTTTCATGTAAATCTCCATTCCTTTACTCTCAACCAATCAAAACAGCTGTTGCTAAATGCTTCTACATTTAATTCCATACATTATAACGGATTCAAATGTAGCATCTCTTGATTTATTCGAGCATATCTTACTAGCCTTATAAACGATAAAAAATAAAAAACTCACATTAATTATATCAAAGGTTCAAAAAAAAACCTATAGAAGCATTGTAATAAAACTACTATAGGTTTCTAAACACGCAATTAATGAAACTTAGTGTTTATTTATAACATTATATTTTTTCTCTTGGAACATAATGTGTATGAAGCATCTTATGTGCCTTTTCACCATACGGCTTACCAAGATATTCAGCATAAATCTTTTTAATCATTGGATTCTCATGAGATTTTCTAATTACCTTATTGCTATCTTCTCTATAAATTGCCTCTTGTCTTTTTCTTATGATATTCATATTACCGTGATGATATGGTTGGCCTCCGCCACCAATACATCCTCCTGGGCAAGCCATGATCTCGATAGCATGAAAATGATATTTCCCATCTCTAATTCCTTCAAGAAGTTTTCTAGCATTTCCAAGGCCGTGAGCGATACCAATATTTAATTCTAAATCACCAATGTTTACACTCGCACTCCTGATGCCTTCAAAACCTCTTAATTGGGTAAAGTTAACATCTTTTAGTTCTTCCCCTGTTATCCATTCATAAGCAGTTCTTGTTGCCGCTTCTATAACACCACCAGTAGTGCCAAATATGACACCAGCTCCTGTTGACTCCCCTAAAATATCATCAAAGTCAGATTCAGGAAGATTCTTAAAATCAATCCCCTGTTGTTTTAACATCGCTCCAAATTCTCTATTCGAAATAACAACGTCAACATTTCTATAACCATTAATGGTTAATTCCTCTCTTGACGCTTCCGCTTTTTTAGCGATACATGGCATTAAAGATACAACGATAATATCTTTAGGATCAAGATTTCTTTGTTCCGCATAATAACTCTTAGCCATCGCGCCAAACATAACTTGAGGAGACTCGCAACTAGATGGAATATCTAACATATCTGGAAACTGATGTTCAAAGAACTGAACCCAAGCAGGGCAACAGCTAGTAAGTATCGGTAATTTCCCATTGTTTTGTATCCTGTCAACAAGCTCGCTAGCTTCTTCCATTATAGTAAGATCCGCAGCCCAATCCGTGTCAAACACCGCATCAAAACCCATTCTCCTGAGCGCCGTACAGAGTTTGCCTGTTGAAATAGAGCCTGCTGGCATACCAAACATTTCGCCTACTGCAACCCTTATGGCTGGAGCAACTTGTACCACTACGTGTTTTGTCGGATCATGTAAATACGCCCATACTTTTTGAGACTCATTAAGTTCTGTGAGCGCTCCTGTAGGACACACCGCAACACACTGACCACAGTACGTACACGACGTCTCACCCATTGGTAGATGAAATGCTGGACCAACCACTGCATCAAAACCTCTATCAAGTGCTGATAGAACGCCAACGGTTTGAACATCATTACACATTGTTTCACATCTTCTACACATAACACATTTATTAGGATCTTTTATAAGCGCTTTATTCGAAAAGTCAATATCATGGCTCATCATCTCACCACTGTACGATATGTGTCTAATTCCCAACTCATTCGCTAAACTCTGAAGGGTACAATTTAAGTTTTTTGCACATGTAAGACAATCTTTAGGATGGTTCGATAAAAGCAATTCAACTGCTGTTTTTCTTCCCATTAAAGCCCTTACAGAATTTGTTTTTACTACCATTCCTTCTCTAACTTTTTCACTACATGCTGTAGCTAAGTTCGGTCTGCCTTCTACTTCAACAACACAAACCCTACAAGAAGAGACTTCATTATTGATTTCAAATCCATGCAGATTCATATAACATAATGTTGGAATATGAACCCCTATTTTCTTTGCAGCATACAGAATAGATGTTCCTTCGCTCACACTAACAGGTATATCATTTATCGTCAAATTTACCATTTTCATATTGCCTCCCTTAGTCCCGGTTTCATAATGGCTTTTACTGGACATGCATTAAAGCACGCTCCACACGCCACACAAACATCTTCATTAATTTCATGTTTTGCTCTTGGTTCACCACTTATGCATTTCACAGGACAAACTTTAGCACATTTAGTACATCCAACACATTTATTTTTATCAATAGTATACTTCTTACTAACAGTACCAAGCGCATATTTTTCATACTCTTCTCTAAAATATTTCATCGTACTTAACACTGGGTTTGGAGCCGTTTGACCAAGACCACATAACGCTGTATCCTTTATCGTCCGGCAGAGAATATCCAAATGATTGAGCGTCTGCATATCTCCTTCTCCACTAAGTAATTTCTCAAGCATTTCATAAATTCGCTTCGTACCCACTCGACACGGCGTACACTTACCACACGATTCATCCTGTGTGAAATCCAAATAGAATTTTGATATTTCAACCATATCATTGTCTTCGTCCATGACAATCATTCCACCAGAACCCATCATAGATCCAATCGCTTTTAAACTATCATAATCTATCGGCGTATCCAGATCTGCTTCCGTTATAACTCCTCCTGATGGGCCACCAGTTTGAACTGCTTTAAACTTTTTATTGTTTGGAATTCCACCACCAATATCAAATATGATCTCTCTTAATGTGGTACCCATTGGCACTTCCACAAGACCAATGTTCTTTACTTTACCCGCCAGCGCAAAAACTTTCGTTCCCTTGCTTGTTTCAGTACCTATAGAACTAAACCAATCAGCACCATTTAAAATAATATCTGGAATATTGGCATATGTCTCAACATTATTAACATTCGTAGGTTTTCCAAGGTATCCACTTTCCGCTGGAAATGGTGGTTTTCTAGTAGGTTCGCCTCTTCCACCTTCTACCGAGTGAATAAGGGCTGTCTCTTCACCACAAACAAATGCTCCAGCGCCCAACCGAATTTCAATATCAAAGTTAAAATCAGTGCCAAAAATATTTTTTCCTAAGAAACCATATTCTCTACTCTGTTCAATTGCTATCTCAAGTCTGTTAATAGCCAAAGGATATTCGGCTCTTATGTAAACAATACCATGATCAGCGCCACAAGCATATCCAGCTATTGCCATTGCTTCTACAACCGAAAACGCATCGCCTTCGAGTATACTCCTATCCATAAATGCACCAGGGTCACCCTCATCAGCGTTACAGAATATATATTTTTTATCACTAACACTTTTATTGGTAAATCCCCACTTTAGGCCGGTTGGAAATCCTCCACCGCCTCTACCACGAAGTCCACTGTTCTTTACTTCCTCAATAACCTCTAGAGGCGTCATTTCCGTTAGCACTTTGCCTAGCGCTTCAAAACCTCTAAGCGCTATCGATTCCCTAATATCTTCGGGATTGATAAGGCCACACTTTCTAAGCGCTATCCTCTTTTGTTTACCATAAAAATCCATATCATGATGTTTATGGATTACATTTTCAGTCTTTGGATCAACATATAAAAGCCTGTCAACATGTTTATTATTGAGTATATGAGTTTCAACGAGTTCAGCGACATCATCCGGTGATACCTTCACATAAAATACATCGTCTGGTTGAACTTTTACGATTGGTCCCTGACCACAAAAACCAAAGCATCCGGTTTTTACAACTTCTACATCCGTAATTCCTTTGCTTTTTAATTCCGCATTTAACCCATCCATAATTTCTTGACTTTTAGATGCCAAGCAACCTGTTCCACCACAGACAAGAAGTTGTCTTTTAACCTTTTGAGTTTGCTTGTTTTCTTCATCCGTGCGAAGCACTACAAGACTGCTAAACTCTTCTTTTGCTTTATATAATTCATCTAGCGTATTAATTCTCATCTATGCCTCCAAATCCTTATATTCTTTTATAATGTTATCAACTTCTTTTTCGGTTACGTGACCATATATTTTTTCATTTACAACCACCACTGGAGCAAGGCCACACGCTCCAATGCATCTTACATCTCTAATTGAAAACTTCATATCATCAGTGACTTTCTTATCATTTAATTGAAGTTTATTTTTGAAAGCGCTTAACACTACATCGCTCCCTTTTACAAAGCAAGCCGTTCCCATACAAACACTTATCGAATACTTTCCACTTGGTTCTTGAGAAAAAAATGAATAAAAGCTAACTATACCATTCACTTTAGATGCGGGTAAATCAACCTTTCTAGCTATATACAATTGAAGTTCCTTTGGTAAATACCCAAACGCCTCTTGCGCTTTGTGGAGAATATGTATAATACTACCCTGTTTGTCCTCTAAACTCTCGATATATGAATCAATTTCTTTCATTATATCGTTATCTAGAATATCCATGTTAAATCTTTTAGTTGCCAATTTTTCCCTCCTTATCACTTTAAGTATAGTATTTCGAAATAATTTTGTTAAGTTAATATCAATAATTATTCGAAAATATTACAAAAATATATTGATAATAATTATTAAAAAAGACTGGATTTCTCCAGTCTAACTATAAAATATATATTGAGCTTATCTTATCCCTCAACGCCACATCTACTTTAATGTCAATATCTATTTTTATTCCATTGCTCATTAAAACGCTCTCTACCGTTTGCTTTGCAAGCTCAGGCGAATTGTTTTCTTTACTTAAATGCGTTAATACTATTTGTCTTAAATTATTATTATGCATACACACTTTTGACAAAAGCTGGCCGACAGTTATATTTGAAATGTGACCGCCATCGCCAAGTATTCTACGCTTAAGTGAATACGCATATTTACCTATTGCAACAAGTCTCTCATCATGATTGGCCTCTATGGATATAAGCGAACTGTTGTAAAAATTTTCTATAAACTCATCGCTTATAGCACCTATATCTGATGCTATCGAAAGGCGTTTACCTTCAGATTCAATGGTAAAACCAAAACAATTTGCAGCATCATGATCCACTTTAAAAGGTACAACAACCATATCTTTTATATCATACTTTTTTTCTTCTTCTATAAACACCAATCGCGAATCATCAATACAGGCTAATTCTTCTTTTAACACTTCATAACTTTTATAATTGATATATATTTTAAAATCGGAAATTTTTGATAGCACCCGAATACCTTGCGAATGATCTCTATGTTCATGAGTTAGAAAAACGGCATCGATTTCATCAATGTCAATGCCTAAGCGCTCTAGTGAAGTCACTATATATTTTCTGCTTTTTCCAACATCTACTAATATTTTCGCATTATCTGATTGTATTAAATTTACATTTCCTGAAGAACCACTGGCAAGCGAACAGTAACTAAACATAAACCTCCTAGTATTTCACGTATTTTAACGGATCTATCTCCTCATCATCAATAACTATTTCAAAGTGAAGATGAACGCCGGTTGAGTTTCCTGTAGAGCCAGCCTTTGCGATTGATTGTCCTTCTTTGACACGATCGCCTTCATGAACCAATAATTCTGACGCATGCGCATATCTAGTGAAAACACCATGTCCGTGATCTATATATACATTATAGCCATAGCTACCATGATACCCAGCTTTCTTAACAATACCGCTCTTGGCAGCATAGATATCATCACCGTAATCCAGACCTATATCTATTCCAGTATGCATACGCCCCCATCTAGGACCAAAACCTGATGTAAGAACCCCTTTCGTAGTAGGTCTACGAAAAGTCGTAGCACCTTTACCTCCTTTTGAACGAGATGCAATCAGTGAGGATGATTGTAAATTTCCATTTATATATTCTTTCCTATAAATATTAGACCCTTTTTCACTGACTTTGTCAATTATTTTATATTTCTTAATCGTGCTAAGTAAATACTTGTCGGGCTTCATTAATTTACCATCTTTTGCAATTTCACTTCTAAAGTAAACATTCGTAAGCACACCACTGACAAGAACACCTTCCTCTTTTTCTTCCTCATAGACTAATTTTTTTAATTCGTCTAAGTCATATGATTCAGCAGCCCTTTTGTAATCAACATACAAAACATGCTTTATTCTGTGCACTCCTGTTAGCGGTTGATCATAGCACATTGGTTTATGTGTTTCTACTTTATTTTTTGCAAAGGCTATTGTATAATAGTTTACACAAACTGTTAATATTAACATCATAGTGATTATTTTTTTCTTCATTTTGACCTCCTTATAAAACGAGTCAACATCATACCATATTATTTTATATTTGTAAAGGAAAATTATGATTTTAAAACAATATTTTAATCTTGAAACAACTACAATAGAAAACTTATTTATAGAAGAGTACATGCCCTACGCATCAAAAACCCAAAATAATGTATATATTATGGGACTCAAACTTCTACATCAAGAGGACTCATCTATCGAGCTGATTGCCAAAAAACTAAACATATCAACGGATGAAGTGATAGAGAGTTATAAATACTGGGCATCTCTTGGAATAATAACTATAAATTCAAACGATGTCATTTACATGTCAATAAGGCAACTATTTGTTGATGCAAATTTTGAGAAGAAAAAAATAAGCAATTCGACACTAGCTAGCAAAAAGTTTAAATCGCTTTTTAATAAGATAAACTCTCATATAAGTATCAACTTAATAGAAGCGGAACGAATGAAGCTCGTGCGATTTTTAAACGACAACGACATTGATGACGCCATAGTGCTAGAAGCATATTTGCATTATAAAAAATCAAAAAATAGAACGGACAATGCAATCAAACTACTGATTAGTCTTGTGGAAAATGATGTAAAAACATTAGATGATTATTATAAATATAAAGAGGATTGGAACTATAGAAATCAATGTTATAAAAAAATACTAACCGCCATTGGCAAACCCTACTCGTCACCAAACAGCGGTGAAAAAGAATCCATTGATAACTGGTTAGATAAATACAATTATTCGATAGAAGAAATTCTAGATAAGATTAAAGAAGTAACAAAACGAACCTCAAGCGTCAATATGAATTACTTAGACGCTGTATTTTCTGGCGATAAAAAAGAAAAAACTACTAAGAAAAAAACAGGCGCTAAGAAAAAGAAGGACTATTCAAATCTAGTAACAAATAGGTAAACAGATGATAAATGATATAAAAAAAGATCTCTTAAGGGAATACTCATTAAAACGAAATGATAAATTATCGCAAGCAAAGGAAAATAGCAAAAAGATTCTTAGCGAGCATTTGGAATTAAAAAGAATAGAAAGAGAAATTTCTATAACGGCGTGCGATCACATGCTATCTACACTTGATGCTGATGATTTGACCAATCAATCGAAAATCGATGAGTTGCTAAGGGAAAAAAATCTTTATTTAAAAAACAATAAGATACCCACTAACTATGCTGAACCAGAATACGATTGCAATATATGTAACGATACAGCTTATGATAACGGCAATTACTGTATATGTTTTAAACAAAAACTAGCTAAAAAGCTATTCTATATGGAAGAAAACATGCACTTGCCCGATATCAATCTAGAAAATTATTCCACGGATTTTTTTGTGGATGAACACCAAAAAAAAGAAATGAATAACATATTGACCTATACAAAAAATTATATGAATTTATTACTACACAACGAAGATAAAAACCTTATATTTTTTGGTTCAAATGGTCTTGGTAAGACATATCTATTAAGCGCACTGGCGAACTCCCTAATAGAAAACGGGAAAATAATTGTTTATCAAAGCGCTCCAGCTATGTTGGAAAAAATAAAACGAGCGTCTTTTATCGAAGGCTCACAAGAAATAATCGAACTTATAAAAGATTGTGACTTGCTTATAATCGATGATCTCGGTAAAGAGCATATCACAGACTACACCAAATCAACTCTATTTAACATAATAAACATTAGGTACAACAGCAATAAACCAATTGCCATATCAACAAACCTAGATTTAAGCGAATTAGAACAGTCCTATGATAGTGCGATACAATCAAGACTGCTTGAAAACAGCACCGTACTATTTTTTGATGGCTCAAATTTAAGAATAAAATAGAATGGCGCGCCATTCTATTTTTGTCTTACGAGCGTTTGATGTCTGCCAGGTCCTACTGAAACGATATCAACTCTAACACCCGTTAATTCTTCAATTTTTTCAACATATTTCTTTGCATTATCCGATAAATCGTCATAACAAGTTACATCCGTTAAATCTTCATGAAACCCTTCTACTTCTTCGTAAATAGGTTTGCATCGCTCAAGCTCTTTAAGGCTCGCAGGATAGTGCATAATTGTTTTACCATCCAACTCATAGGCAGTACATATCTTTATCTTCTCAACACCCTTTAATACATCCAGAAGCGTAAGCGCAATCGATGTAACTCCATTTATTCTTATCGAATAATTAAGCGCTACGATATCCATATACCCTATTCTTCTAGGTCTACCTGTAGTAGTACCATATTCGTTGCCAGCCTCCCTTATATAATGTGCTATGCTATCCTCTATTTCCGTCACAAAAGGACCTTGCCCCACTCTAGTTGTGTAAGCTTTTAGTATAGCAATAACATCCGTTATTGCATTGGGTGGAACGGCTCCACCAACACAAAAACCACCTGATATCGGGTGTGAGCTGGTAACGTAAGGATATGTGCCATAGGTAACATCTAATAACGATCCTTGAGCACCTTCTAGCAGTACATTCTTTTTCTCTTTTAAAAACCTATCCACTATTACCGTGGTGTCGGTGATATAACCTTTTATGTATTCTCTGGCATTAAGCAACTCTTCTATTGCAGATTCAATAGTAACACCATCATCATTATAGTTTCGTTTAATAAACTCATTTTTATTCTCAAGTATTCGTCTTAAATCAGCTTCACTTATATCAAGAAAATCAACCATTCTAATTGATGATCGCTCTACTGTATCCATATAACAAGGGCCTATGCCTTTCCCTGTTGTCCCGATTTTGTTTTCTTCTCTTTTTTCCTCTGAATATTTATCGATAAGTATATGGTAAGGCATAACAACACTTGCTCTATTGGAGATAAATAAATTATCACAGTTCACGCCTTGAGACTTCAAAAAATCGATTTCCTTCATAAGGGATATGGGATCAATGACAACGCCATCTCCAATGATGTTATAACAAGAAGGCCTAACAATTCCACTTGGCATCAAATGAAGCGCGTATTTCTTGTCATTTACAACAATGGTGTGTCCAGCATTATTACCACCTTGAGCTCTTATGACAAGTTCTGAGTCCTTCGCAAGAAAATCAATTATTTTACCCTTGCCCTCATCACCCCATAAAGAACCCACTACTACCTTAACAGACATATTGCCTCCTATGATTCTCCATAATAACTAGAAAATTTTGCATACTCTCCAAGCCATGTCAACTTAATCGTACCAGTTGCACCATTTCTCTGCTTTGATATAATGAGTTCTGCAACTTTAGGATTGTCTTCAACATCCGGATAGACAGCGCCTCTATAAATGAACATTACCAAATCAGCATCCTGTTCTATTGAACCCGATTCCCTTAAATCAGATAAAAGCGGTCTATGATCTTTTCTCTTATCTGGCTCTCTACTTAATTGGCTTAACGCAATGACTGGACAATTCATTTCTTTTGCTATTTCTTTCAATCCTCTAGAAATATAACTGATTTCCATTTGCCTATTTTCTCCAGAAACTCCGTTCATCAATTGAAGATAATCTACTACAACTAAGTCCACTTTTTTATGTTTCATAACATACCGTCTTAACTTGCTTCTAAGCTCCGTTATCGTTATTCCAGCGGTATCGTCTATATAAAGATTAGACTTTGAAAATCCATGTATCGCTGTTTGAATATCTGCCCACTCATCAGAACCTACAGTACCGGTTATTATTTTTTCAAGTTTTACCATAGAAGCACTCGATATTAGTCTCTGCATAAGTTGATCTTTTGTCATCTCAAGACTAAATACACAGATGTGACTATCCGTCTTAAGTGCGATATTTTCAACTATGTTCATGGCTAGAGATGTCTTACCCATAGATGGCCTTGCAGCAATGAGAATAAGAGAACCGTCTTGAAGTCCATTTGTCTTAGTATCTAAGTCTGCAAATCTAGTTGGAAGCCCAACACTCGAATCGCTGTTTTCACTTCTCTTCTTCAATTCTTTTAAAACATCTTTGATAATTTCACTGGCTTTCACTAATGTTGACTGTTGATTCGATTGCGTAACATCAAATACTAACCTTTCTGATAACTCGATTAATTTTTTTTCATCAACTTCTTCATTTGAACTTTTTATAATCTGATTAGCCCCAAGAATTAAATTTCTTCTCAGCGATTGTTCTTTTACAATCTTTGCGTATTCCTTTGCATTGTAGTATAAAGTCCCTTTATTAACAAGAATATCAATATACTCTTCCCCACCAATTTTGTCCAGTATCCCTAGTATACTCAACTTATTGACAAGCATAACCACATCAACTTTTGAGTTCTTTTCATAAATATCTACAATCATTTCAAATATGTCTGAGTGTGTTTTATGAAAAAAATCCTCTTTTTTTATTAAAATGACCGCATCAGCTATCGCTTCTTCACTTAATATCATTGACCCTAAAAGCGCTTGTTCTGCATCTTTATTATTTGGTAACTTATTCATCTATTCCTCACGTAGTACGTTTACTTTAAGTTTTGCTTTCACTTCTGTATGAAGCTTAATGAAAACTTCATGTTCCCCTAATTCTTTTATATGAGCATCTGAAAACTTCTTCTTATCAACAGTTATGCCAATCTTATGAAGCGCTTCGGATAAGTCCATAGCTGTAATAGAGCCAAATATTTTATCCCCATCACCTGCTTTAACCTTTATTTCTAAAAGCTCTTTTTCAATTCTCTCCTTTAACTCTTTTGCTGCTTCTAACTCTTCTTGCCTTTTTTTATTCATTGTCTTCTCAAAATGCTTTTGTTCTTTAATAGCAGACTTTGTTGCTTCTACTGCCAGTTTTTTTGGAAATAAGAAGTTTGATGCGTATCCGCTCTTTGCATTGACAATATCACCTTTTTTACCGAGTCCTTTTACATCTACTAATAACAATACTTTCACTTATTCCCCCTTTATATATTTATCTATTTTGTTTTTCACTAATTCTTCTACTTCCTTTATACTCATATCCGCTATCTGAGCACCAGCTCCAGTGATATGACCGCCGCCTCCGATATCTTCAAGTATCACTTGAACATTTACTTCTCCATCGCTTCTTGCCGAAACAAATATAACTCCTTCATTGTTTTCACCTATAACAAAAGACGTATTGATTCCCTTTATGTTTATAATAGAATCTGCACTCTGAGAAATAATTTTTTTAATGTTTACATCCTTTTTATCACTAACACTTATGGCTATACCTTTTTGATATATCTGCGTTGCCGATATGATATTACCTCTAAGAACACTATCTTCAAAATTGTCCTTAAAATATGATTTCACTTGCTTGGTATCGGCTCCTTTTCTCCTAAGAAAAGACGCTGCATCAAACGTTCTTACACCTGTCGCAACGGTAAAACCCTTTGTGTCTAGCACAATACCACTAAGTAGAGCATTTGCTTCTTTTGGTAATAACGTAATACTGTCTGCTGAGTATTGAAGCAATTCAGCAACCAGTTCAGAGGCGCTTGACGCATAAGGTTCTAAGTAAAAGAGTGATGTTTCTTCAAAAGCATCCGCACTTCTTCTATGGTGATCGATTACAACTAGCTTATCAAACAGGTTAATAAGATCAGGATCTTCTACCAGACTTGGTCGATGAACATCGACAACCACAAGTATGTCATCTTTCGTAACATTTTGTTTTACATACTCGCTGCTTACAAAATCATATAGATTATCATCTTCAAATTCTTTTGTCAGTTCCGATATCTGGTCTTCAAATTCATTCAATACGATATGAGCTTTCTTACCTAAATTAAGGGACATTCTGTACATACCGATTGCAGAACCTATTGCGTCAAGATCTGGATATCTATGCCCCATTATGTAGATTGTATCACTTTCCTTTATAAGGGATACAATCGCCTGAGCAACAACTCTAGATCGAACTCTGCTATTTCTTGATACGCTCTTGCTTCTTCCACCATAATAATCATACTTTTCTTTTCCTTTTACAACCGCTTGATCTCCACCTCTACCAAGGGCAAGTTCTATCGCTTGTAAACTATATGATTCTATATCTTTTAAATTCTTACCATATCCACTAATTCCAATACTAAGAGTAATTGGATAAGTGTTCCCCGTATCAATTTCTCTTATTCTATCTAAAACATTAAATTTATTCTTCTTAAACTCCTCAAGCATTTCTTTTTGTAAATATATGACAAACTTATCATCACTAAGTTTATTTAACACGCCATTGACACTATCAACCCACTCTTTTATAATATTTTCAATTTCAGAAATGATAAAAGGTGCTCTATTTTCTTTTGCGGTACTTATAATTTCATCGTAATTATCAACCTGTACATATGCGATAACTGGTTTTTGATTCTTATAAAGTTTTTCCATCGTTATCTTGGAACTAACATCAATAAAATAAAATGTCATAATATCAATAGCACCAGATTCATCAAATGTATAGATTACTTCAAACTCACTGGCATTAAAATTATGTCTAAAAAACTGCGCTTTTCCCTTTGTTATACTATCCCAGTCCCAATTGGTATATATCTCGTGTATCTTTCGATCTATTATTTCTCCCTTGCTTTTTATGTGCTTCTTAAGCTTTGAATTATACCAGATGATGGTGCCATCTCTATCGGTAACAACAACCGGTACCGGAACATTTAATACATGTGTTTTCTTCGTACTGCTTAACGCTTTATCTATTTTCTCTATGTAAAACTTCCAATTGTTGTTTTTTATAATCGTCATTATGACAGAGTAAACAATTAAAGCGCCACTTAAGCCAAGCCCATAGTATAAGTAACGACTGTCGTCTAAGAAAAGAAAAATATTTAATATCGCTGTTACAAAAACGCTTACATAAACTATATTATTCATATTTAAAAATTTATTTTTATTTTTCATATCTAGACCTTCCTAAAATTAAAAATTGAATCTATAAAACCTAAATGCGCTGAAATCAAAGTGCCCGGAAAAACAAACGCTAACATAAAAGACAAAAATACAGTGATATACCTATCGTTAAACTTCGATTTTAAATACCAATAGATAAGACTAAACCCATTGATTGAAAAAACAGCGCCAATGGATAAAATAGAAGACGTATAAATGATACCCCCATACTTTGTGTCATATGTATTAATCAGTGCAATAACAATAACAAAAAGTATAAATTGTAATGAAGAAAATCCTTCTACTTTAAAAAGTGAAATCGACTCCATTTCTTTGTTAAAGATTTTTTTCGACAACAGTCTTACGATAAAGTATAGTACAAAGGAAATAGCAAGCGAATACGCAAAATATATTCCAACAAACGAGTCATGAAATGTTTTAATTAAAACACTATACTCTATGTTGTAAGAAGTTGAAAAATCCGCAAAAAAATCATTATAATTTTCATATATCATATCAAAAAAATTAATATTATTAACACTTGTATATGCTAATAGGTAAATTAAATTTGAAAAAAACAAATACAGCGTACTACTCATGATGGTTCTATAAGAGTTCATTTGTTGCCTTACTAAATGTCCTATTAAAACGCCAAATCCCGCAAAAATTAATATAAATTTGATAGAGGCTACAAAAGAAAAAACAATAACCAAAATGACAGAATAGACTGCTAAAGCAATTAGAGATTCTCTACTATCTTTAATCGCTAAATAGGCAAAAAATGGTATCAGTAGCAACATAACGATACTAGCAAAATCAGACATTACAGTTATTAAAACAGCTATTAAGGAATACGCATATACCTTAGAGAGTTTATTCATACTATCTTCCTCTTACAGAATACTTTTCTAGCAAATCACTCTTCAAATTCCATAAATCTTTTGATAAATCGACAAAATATCTATGTGGACGTCTTACTCTTTTTACACCATCCCATAGCTTTGACAACTGCATGTCTCTATTTTTAATTATGTCATCAATAGATTTTCTTGGATAAACAAGTTTGCCATCTTTATAGACACTCACTAATAATTTCTTTGCTTCAAAGTCTTGTATTTCCGTCTTTTTCCAAGTATAAACTGGATCAAAAAGCAGATACTTTTTCGACTCATCAATAACTTCCCCTTTAATAGTCAAAAGATCAGCAATCGCTTTTCCTGTTTTCTTTTCAAATAGTCTATACACATCTTTTACACCAGGATTCGTTATTTTTTCAACATTATCGCTTATTTTTATCTTGCTTATTATCTCATCACCTTCTTCAACTGCAACTAATTTATACACACCACCAAATGTGGCATCACTTTTTGCGGTAATAAGGCGTTCACCAACCCCATACATATCAATACATGCCCCTTGGTCTCTTAAATCCTTTATTGTATTCTCATCGATTGAATTAGAGGCCATAATTTTCACATCTTCATATCCTGCCTCATCTAACATTTTTCTAGCTTCTTTCGACAAATAGGCAAGGTCACCGCTATCAATTCGTATCCCTACCGGTCGGTTGCCAGTTGGTTTAATAACTTCATCAAATACCTTGATTGCATTTGGAACACCAAGTTTTAACGTATTGTAAGTATCGACAAGTAGCACGGTCGATTTTGGGTACCTTTCAGCATAGGTTTTAAAAGCTAGATATTCATCATCGAAAATCTGAACCCAAGAATGAGACATTGTGCCAAAAACAGGGATACCAAATTTTTTACCAGCTCTAATGTTTGACGTGCCAAAACAACCGCCTATGTAGGCAGCTCTTGAGCCTAACGTTGCCGCATCTTCCCCATGCGCTCTCCTTGCACCAAACTCTACTATTGGTATGCCTTTTGACGCTCGAACCATCCTGTTGGCTTTGGTCGCAATTAACGTTTGATGATTTATCGATAGAAGCAACATGGTTTCAATTATCTGAGCCTCAATTAAAGGCGCTCTCACACATACGAGTGGTTCATTAGGAAAAACTGGTGTGCCCTCTTCAATAGCCCATATGTCACCAGTAAATCTAATCTTAGATAAATACTCTAGGAAAGACTCATCAAAGAGTTTTAAACTTCTTAAATACTCTATATCACTATCATAAAATGTAAAGTTTTCAATGTAATCAATTAATTGTTCAAGTCCGGTAGCAATCGCAAAACTACCATGATCTGGTGTTTTTCTAAAGAACATATCGAAATATACGATTTCGTCTTTTCTTCCTTCTAAAAAATAAGCATTTGCCATTGTTAATTCGTATAAATCCATTACCATTGTTAAATTATGTTTTTCCACTTGCTTGCCTCCTCACATGAAATAATTATACCATAAAACAACATATGTATAAATAAAATAAGCAGCTTTAAAAGCTACTTACTCAATTATTACCCTTTAAGATATGGAAGTAATGCTACCGCCCTTGCTCTCTTAACAGCAGTAGTTACTTTTCTTTGGTGTTTAGCACAAGCACCTGTTACTCTTCTAGGTAAAATCTTACCACTATCAGCAACATAGCGTTGCAATGTTTTAATATCTTTGTAATCAATAACGTCTATATTATTTGAACAAAAATAACATATTTTTTTTCTTTTTGGTTTAAAAGCCATTTCTTCCTCCTAACTAAAATGGAATATCACTTTCATCAAAGTCTCTTAAATCTTCTCTTTGTGTGTCGTTTTGCGCTTGAGTATCTGATGACTTCGCTCTTTCTAGAAATTCTACTTGATTCGCCACTACATCGGTAGTGTATCTTGTTATACCGTTTTTATCTACATAAGAACCTGTCTGTATGCTACCTTGAACAGCACATCTAGATCCTTTTTTAAGGAAGTTCGCAACATTTTCTGCTTGTTTTCCCCAAGTAACGATTCTAATAAAATCAGCTTCATCTCTTTTAAAAGCTCTATCTACTGCAATTGTAAAATCTGCAACTGCGCGATTATTATCAGGTGTATATCTAAGGACAGGATCTTTCGTAAGTCTACCGACTAATACTACACTATTCATACAATCCTCCTACTTCTTGATGATATTATATCTGATAACATTCTCAGAAATTCTATAGTTTCTCTCAAGTTCGTTTATTAGGTTTGGGTTTGCTTCAAAGTTAACAAGATAATAATGTCCTTCTTTACCTTTGTTAATTTCGTAAGCTAGCCTTTTCACACCCCAATCATCTACTGATTCAATACTTCCGTCTGATTCAATAATTGATTTAAACTTGTCCAACAAAGAGTTTTTACTTTCCTCTTCCATGCTAGGATTAAAAACAACTATACTTTCATATTTAACCATATTTTCCTCCCTCTGGTCTATTGGCCCTTCCTCTTGGAAGAGCAGAGATAACCTTAACAATTATATCATTAAATAAAAATAATACAAGAATTACTTTTCATTTAATACTTTTGTCTTCCTTCTATTGACTTCAGTAGCGTTATTTCATCTGCAAATTCTAAATCGCCACCTATTGGCACACCGTGTGCTATTCTGGTAACACTTTCAACCTTCCCTATCAATAAATTGGAGATATATATTGCTGTTGACTCGCCTTCTAGTGTTGGACTGGTCGCCAAAATAACTTCTTTTATCGATTCGTTTTCCACCCTGTTTACTAAATCTTTTATTGTAAGATCTGATGGCGATACACCATTCAGTGGTGATATGGTACCATGTAGTACATGGTAAAGCCCTTTATATTCTCTTGTCCTCTCTATTGCAATCAGATCCCTCGGTGTGTCAACTACACATATTATCGATTTATCCCGCTTTTGACTTTTGCAAATATCGCAGTACTCTTCTTCTGAATAATGAAAGCAACTAGCACATTTCATGATATCTTTTTTTACAGTTTCTATTGACCTGGCAATGTTTAACGCACTAGATTCTTCCATTTCAACAATGTTAAGAGCCATCTTTTGAGCGCTCTTTTTTCCTACTCCGGGAAGCTTTGATAACGAATCAATTAGATCCTCTATTTTTTTAGGATAAAGACTCATCTTACAGTCCTGGAATGTTTAATCCTTGAGTTAGTTTGCCCATACTATCATTCATAGCTTCTTCTGCTTTTCTTATGGCTTCATTTACTGCTGACATAAGCAAGTCTTGTAGCATCTCAATATCATCTGGATCAACGACTTCTTCTTTTAAAATGATGTCGGTAACTTCTTTTTTACCATTTATCTTCACAACGACAGCACCACCACCAACACTTACATCAAACTCTTTTTGTTCAGCCTCTTCTTGCATCTTCTGCATCTGTTTTTGCATCTTCTGCATCTGTTTCATCATATTTCCCATGTTTCCACCCATTTTTGGGTATCCGCCTCTTTTTGCCATTTTCTACTCCTTTATTGTTATATCACTTCCGAAGAAGTCCATGATTTCATTGTCTTCTTCTTTTTCTTCAATCTCAGCAATCATTCTGTACTTTCCCTTATAGACCTTATTTAAAACATCACGTAATAGTTCATTAACCTTTGGGTCATTGATACTATCAACATAGTACTCAAACCCTTTCGCTACTGAAACTTTTACGACATCATCCTCTACTGTTTTTGGTTTACACTCAACAATATATGCATAAACAAGCGCATCTCTTTGCTTCACCGCATCCACAAAGTAAGCCCAATTATCAAGTAGTCTCTTTTCATCAAGTGGTGTCGTGTTGTCTTCTTCTATCTCCTCTATTGCTCGTTTTTCAATCACTTTTTTGACCTTCACTTTTTTATCCGACCCCTTTTTAAGGCCCCAATCAATTAATAAGAATTCAAATGAAAGTGTTGGTGAATAAACAAACCTCAAATTTTTATAGAGTTCTTCTAACTGCGATAGTAATTCTTTTAAATCCGTTTCAGCTATATCAATGTAGTCCTCTATATACTTTTTTGTTTCAAATTTGGATATGCCACTATTGATAGAGATTACTTTGTTTACAAGTATAGACCTTATAAAATCCATTATTTCAACAATAATCTTTTCGACTGTTTTCCCATTGTCTATTAACTGATTGAATGTGTCATATGCTTTTTCTACATCGCCTGTTACAATGTTTAATAGGATACTATTTACCTCATCGGATTCAATAAGCCCAAGCGAATGGACGACAGTCTCATATGTAAGCTTATCCGTCGTATAGGATAGCGTCTTATCAAGTAAACTCTCTGCATCCCTAAGCGCTCCTCCGCTGTGCTTTGAAATAACCTCAAGCGCTTCCTTTTCATAATCGACCGATTCAAATTGTAGTATCTTCTCCAGTCTAGATACCATATCTTCTTTTGATATTCTTTTAAAATTATATCGTTGACATCGAGAAAGTATCGTGTCCGGAATTTTGTTAATCTCCGTAGTAGCTAAAATAAATATGACATTCTCTGACGGTTCTTCAAGCGTTTTAAGTAGCGCGTTAAAAGCACCATTTGATAACATCTGAACCTCATCAATGATATAAACTTTATGCTTATTATAAGCGGGCATTAAGTGAGAATTCTCCCTTAGTTCTCTTATATCATCAACGCCATTATTACTTGCAGCGTCGAGTTCAATAACATCTATGCTAGAGCCTGTATCAAAGCTTATACAACTATCACATTTATTGCAGGGCTCGCCGTCTTTAGATGCTAAACAGTTTACCGCTTTAGCAAACACCTTCGCCATTGTTGTTTTACCAGTTCCTCTAATGCCACTAAATATATATGAATGACCAACCTTGCCGTGTTCTATCTGATATTGCAGCGCATTTTTAACACTATCTTGCCCAACAATGCTATTGAAATCTTTTGGTCTATATTTTCTGTATAACGCAATATATGACATAATTCCTCCTCAGATAATTATAACATATAAAATAAAAACACTCTATACCAAATATAGAGTGCCTTATATATGATTTAAGTAGTTTCAATCAATCCATAATCTCCATTTTTTCTCTTGTACACAACACACACTTGATCATTTTCAGCGTGTCTGAATACAAAAAAACTATGGCCAAGCATGTTCATCTGAAGTACAGCCTCTTCTTCATCCATTGGCTTAACACTAAAGTTTTTGCTTTTGACTATTTTTATTTCTGATTCCTGTTCCTCATAATCTGGAACTTCTTCAAATCGTATGGAATCATTTGAATTAAATCGTTTTCTAATTCCTGTCTTGTGTTTTCTTATCTGTCTATCAAATTTTTCAATAGCTCCATCGATGCTCTGTAACATATCATACGTTGATTCTTCACTTCTTATAAAAGCACCATTTTTAAGTGGCAATGTAATTTCTACAACCTGATGAGATTTTATGTGACTGAATGCGATATGAACAACGACATCGCTGTGAAAATACTTTTCGTACTTACCTAGCTTCTGTTCCACTCTCTGCTTATGTTGTTCTCTTACTTTAATATTTTTACCAATAAATTCAAACCTCATAACTACGCCTCCCTTTCTTTTTCAATTGATACCCTTTTAGAGGTTATAATAAAACTAAAACTTTATTTTTCTATCCTATTTATAAAGTCTTTTTTTACAAGCTCAAAGTCTACCGAAGACCGTACCTCTCCAACTTGATTTCGCCATGAATTTTTATGAACTCTAAGTCTTTTAAAACCAACTTTTTCATATAACTTCTGTGCTCTTATGTTTTCTAAATCAGTATCTAGTACTATTTTTTCATATCCAGTGTCAAATAATTCATTAATGAAAAGACTTAAAAATCTCTTGCCATAGCCTCTCCCTTGAAGATTGATTTCACAAATCTTGATACCTATTTCGCATATGCCATTATTTAAATCACCATATACGGCTTCACCGATTGGCTTATTGCCAAGTAAAAGCATCAGTAGTACTTTCTTACCTTCTACGATTTGTTTTTCTACCTCTTCTACACGTTTTCCTAAGCCATTTGGAAACCCAACGTCTTTCATGAGTTCCCCATTATTCCACCAATCACACAATGTCTTAGCATCTTCCACATTAGCTTTTCTTATTACCATATCATCTAATGTAATATACATCCTTATATCCTCCTAAAGCACCTTCATCCTTACCTTCGCAATATAAACATATATGCATCACTTTCTCTTCATCTAGTATATAATCTAGACTTATAATCCACACTCTCTTGTAATAGTGATTGTATTTTTTGAAAATTCATAACCACCTCCTATAGGGAACTTTATATAAAAAATGGTAGCGCTTTCTTCCCTACAAATCAAGCAGCAATCAAAAAAGGATAATGAATGTAACATTATCCTAATCTAGTATTTATAACGAAATCTACCAACCGGTATTTCTTGTTCAAATTGTTCATTCTCATAAGCTTTTCTTATCTCTATCATATTTAAAACATTATATCCATTTTTTGATAAAAACTTTATTATCTTATCATTATTAGGTAAAACCCAGTTGTATAGTGTTTCACAACCGAAAGAACGAGCGACTTCTTCTGCTTTTTTAAACAATAGTGTTGCAATACCTTTTCTTCTAGCGTGTTCTGCTACATATATCTGCTCTACCCACACAACATCATCCTGTATCCTACAGACGATATAACCTAACACCTCTTCCTGTTCATTAACGGCGATATAGATAGGAAATTTTGCGTCAATAAACTCACTAAACTCTTTTTTCGCACTTTCCATATCGAAAGAAGATCTGATGCCTTTTACTAATTTATGCTCTAATCTAAACTGTGCGATTAACCTAGCAACACGATGTGCATCCTTTTTATCAGCTAATACTGTTTTCATAAACGCCCTCTACTATCCAAATACTTAATGACTTTCCCATGCTTTTTAGCATATTCAATTTCAGACCTTGTGCTCTCCCCAATATAACCATCAACATTAATGACATATATCTCATCCGCCATATCAATTTTTCGTTTATGCATATCATCAAGCATTATTTTAGTTTTCGTTAATGTATCTTCTGATAGACCTTCCCACACTTCTTCATCTCCAGAATGACCAAATAATCCAACGCTAATAACGATATACCCTTGTAACGTTAATTCTTTTTGGACTCTAAGAAATGTTTCTTTAAATCTAGTACTGCCACAAAGAGTAACCACTTTATAATTTCCAACCATAATTTAGTCTCCTAACCTTAATCTCTTCAAAACTGATAAAATACACTCTGCCTTTATAATATTTCTTGTCAAACATCAATTCAATTCTCCAAGTATTTCTATTTCTTATTTAGAATAATCTTCTTTTTTTCAACATTAATACATCCAACAATAATCAAAATAAGAATGCTAACTTTCTTCATGTTTGACTTCCTTTTGTATAGAATAAGGAAAACTATATTCCTATTATATCATTAGTCGCACATATATAAAATATAAGAGATTAATATTAGTATTTATGTTGATATTTAAAGAATTATTACATATTGCAGTTGACTATTAATTTATATTAAATTATAATAAATATATAGGAAGTTTTATCTATTATTATAGGAGGGGTTATGGCTAAAATAACTGAGATTATAAAAGTAGAAGATGTAAGTAAGTACATCAAAAACGGAACTAAACTAATGGTAGGTGGATTTCTTGGAGCTGGCGAGCCAATAAGGATATTAGATTACATATCCGAACAAGATATTAATGATTTATACCTTATAAGCGTAGTTAGCGCAAGGGTTGGTGGACATTTTGGAATTGGTAAATTATCAGCAAACAAACAGATAAAGAAATATTTAGGCGCACACTTAGGGACTGATCCAGTATTATCTAAACAATATATAAATCACGAAGTAGAAGTTGAATTTAATCCTATGGGAACTTTCATAGAGAGAATAAGAGCTGGTGGAAGCGGATTAGGTGCAGTAGTCACACCCGTTGGCATTGGAACTGAAGTTGAAGAAGTTGCTTCGGAAAAGCGTGAGTTTTTTGGAAAACAACAATTGGTTTTTTCACCAATAAGAGCTGATGTAGCGATTATTAAAGCAATAAAAGCAGACAAACTAGGCAACCTAGAATATGAAGGTACAACGATAAATACTAATCCTACAATGGCAATGGCGGCTGATATTGTTATTGCTGAAGTGGACGAAATAGTTGAAGTTGGAGAAATCGATCCAAATAGAGTTGGAACACCTGGTATATTTGTAGACTATATAGTTCAGGGGTATTCGAAAGAAGAAAGAAAAGAAATTTTTGGCAAATACTGGGAAGAAATGAACTTTTTTAGTAAATAGGAGGTCATATGAGTAAAGAGATAATAGCAAAAAGAATTGCTCAGGAATTTGAAAATGGCTCAGTTATTAACTTAGGTTTTGGTATCCCTACAAGTTCTGCAAATTATATTCCCGAAGGTATAAATGTTATACTACAGACGGAAAATGGAGGCCTTATGTTCGGTGCCGCTCCTAAAAAAGGCGAACATAATCCAGAACTTGCAAATGCGGCTGGGCAGCCAATTACCCTCTTAAAAGGTGCATCAGCATTTGATTTGGCTACTTCGTTTTGTATAATAAGAGGTGGTCATGTAGATGCTACTGTCCTAGGAGCACTTGAAGTTGATCAAGAAGGTAATATTGCCAATTGGAAAATTCCAGGTGTTAAAGTTCCTGGAATGGGTGGAGCTATGGACCTTTTAGTAGGAGCTAAAAAAGTAATAGCAGCACTAAAACACACTGATAAAAATGGGAATTCTAAAATTCTTAAAAAGTGTTCTCTTCCTCTTTCAGCTACAAATGCCGTAGATAAAATAATTACAGATTTGGCTGTATTTGATATTATAGATGGAAAGCTAATACTTATTGAAGTTGCTCCTGGAGTAAGTGAAGAGTATATTAGAGAGAGAACAGAAGCAGATTATACAGTGTCAGATAATCTAAAAGAGATGAAAATAGAAATTTAGGCTTTCACTCAATTTAAAATACAATACGTTACAATATCAATTAAAGATCAAAAGTCTGGTAGTGTAACAAAGTCTAGGTAAAATTAAAAGCTTCCATGGAAATAATTATAGAAATGGAGGCTTTTTTAATGTCAACAATGAAAAAAAACAGAAATTGCAAGAATAACTGAAACACTAATGAAAAAGCATAATGTTAAAGAAGATGTTAAAACAAGGAGCTAAAATTCTATTTGAAGCTACACTTGATAAAGAGCTACAAAAAAAGACTATCATAATGGTAAAACAGTAAGAACAAATATAATTGTATTCTTTTCATGATTGCTTTTTTCACAGATTATGTTACGAGGCCAAAATGGATGAGCATTTAAACTCATCCATAATCTACCGTACTTCCTTATATCTAAAACAACTGACTTCATGATCGTTCACTATGCCAACCGCCTGCATAAATGCATATATAATTGTAGAACCAACAAAGTTCATTCCTCTCTTTTTCAGATCTTTTGATATGACATCTGACAACTCGGTTTTTGATGGCACCTCATGTATATTTTTAAACTCATTTTGTATGGGCTTACCATCCACAAAAGACCAAATATAGTCAGAAAAGCTGCCACATTCTTTTTGAATGTCAAGAAAAACTTTTGCATTATTTACTGCGGATTTTATTTTAAGTTTATTTCTTACAATCCCCGGATTATTTAGCAGTTCTTCCTTCTTGTCTTCATCGTATGTAGCTACTAACTCCGGATCAAAGTTGTCAAATGCTACTCTATAACTCTCCCTTTTCTTTAGTATAGTAGACCACGATAGACCCGCCTGAGCACCTTCTAGTATGAGCATTTCAAATAGGAGTCTATCATCATATACAGGCACGCCCCAGTCCTTATCATGATACGCTATGTAGAGTTCATTATTTAAATCAACCCATGCACATCTTTTTAACTTCTTATCGTTTTTCATTGCTTCACCCTTCCAATATATTTAAGTAAAATTTTTTCAACGCTTTCTTTATTTTCTTCTATAAATTTAATCGGCTTCTCTATTTCCATAAGATATTATATTTAACATGTAGATTCACACTCTTTTGTGCAACCATTTTACAACCAACTTTATTTAATCTATCAGTTTTTCAAGATATTTAATACCATTTGTACTAACCAAAACTTCCACACCATATGCAAGTACAGTTCTAGGATATGAATGCCCAAAATTGACATTAAAAAGTATCGGCAACTCTTTATTATCTATTTCTTCTATCAAAACCTTTTTATATATGTCATAATGAACTTCATTTTGTGGTTTGCCGTGAATGATACCATTAATGTATTCAAAGACTCCTTTTTCCTTTAAAGCTCTTATATACTCTCTATACACTTCTTCACTTGGATTTTCTTCACTTGTTTCGATAAATAATATCTTCCCTTTCCATTTATCATTACTAGGAAAGATATCATATTTTTCATTTATATGTTTTTGATTTATATTCCTACTACCTGTTAAAAGTTCATATAAAGATTCTAAACAGCCGCCTAAAAGTTTACCTCTAAATCCATCTTCTCCTTGAAGTAGTTCAAAACCTTTATCTTCCTTATGTGATTTTCTATCTGTCCCAATACCTTTTGCTGAAAAATCTGTTCTTTCTTCATACCAAATATCACTAGATACGATTTCAGCATCTATGTTTTCACCCATATAATAGTTTTTTATAGCATTTTTAGTATAAGCTAACATATCATCTGCGCTTTCAGAAAAATCATTTATATAATTAGGACCGTAATATGTTGTGAGTCCTAACTTATAAAACATAAGGTGATTAACCGTAGTATCTGAAAAACCAGTAAATAATTTTGGTTTATTTTTAACGGCATTTATAAACTCATCATCTTCTAACAAAAACTCAATAGTTCTATATGTGTCAAGTCCGCCAATAGCACAAATGATACCTTTTATCTCATCGTCTAAAAAAGCCGACTTTAAATCCTCTGCCCTTTTTTCTGGATGCTTATCGATGAAATCAATGCCTTTCAACGCATTAGGCATAAATATAGGCTCTAAGCCAAATTCTCTAATTCTCTTTTGCCCAATCTCTATATAATGCTTGCAAAATGCTTCCCCAAGCATACCTGACGATAGGCTAACTATTGCTACTTTATCGCCTTTTTTTAATGTTTTACACTGTATCATATCCAACCTCTCTTATAGATAATTTTCTACTAAAATAATTATCTACTATTATAACACTTCATCACAATTTCATACAGCCTCAAATAAAAAAAGGACACTCCATACCACTATGAAATGCCCTTCTGTAATGTTAGCTCTCAATTCGAACACTCTTTCACTCGCATTTTATTAAAACATTAGTTGAATTATGCTAAAATATCAAATTGTTACAATCATTCAAATACTCCAGTAATTTCACCTTGTTGTAAAATATGACCTTCCATCGCTTGTAGTAAATGTCTCTTTTTGGCTCTATTTTTTAAGCTAATAGAACTGTCTAAGACGTAAATAGTAAATTTATAAACATGTTGTTTTCCTTTTGGTGGCTTTGGCCCTGCATACTTATGTCTACCATATCCAATGCCTTGACATGCATCACCTAAAGATGGAATGGTCTTTCCATGCGGAATTGCCTCTGGAATTATCTCTTGTGCTGGTATATTCCAAATGACCCAATGATTATATGTTCCAAAAATATGATGCTTTATATCATCCATTATAATAGCAATCGTTTTGGCTTCTTGCGATAAGTTATGCAAAATAAACTTAGGCGATTTATCTTCCCCACGACCAGTATATTCTACTGGAAATCTATCACCATTTACAAGTCCAACGCACTCAAAATTCAAAGTTTTATTCATTTTGTTACCCTTCCTTTCTTTTCTTCATGTAAGAAAGTTATAACACATATTAAATAACTAAACTTTCCTTTAGCTATATTTTATCATTAATAAAAGTAATAGTGCAACAAAGCACCGTTTACTGCGTTTCCAAATCTTGCGATATGTACCATTTATTTTACGATTGAAATAGCAAGTCCATCGTAGTCTTTTACCCCCACTTGTTGCAAAACAGAACTTGTCACTTGATCATTTTTCGATAACATTTCAATATAGTTTCTAACACCAATTACTTTTTCGTCTTTACTGTTCTCATCAAGTACTTTCCCATCTCGAATGACATTGTCCGCCACAATTAGAGAACCCTTTCTTGCATGCTTTAGTGCCCATTCAAAATATGCGACATAGTTTGGTTTATCGGCATCCATAAAGAATAAATCCACC
>PDWI01001368.1_pt1 | contig 38532 bp, 35 predicted proteins | sample 1430891 | NCBI WGS metagenome assembly PDWI01 (sample SAMN01162508, study PRJNA174530) | Oral metagenome, whole genome shotgun sequencing project. | biome: Marine environment; feature: Marine mammal; material: Swab sample of the gingival sulcus; isolation source: swab sample of gingival sulcus... | reverse complement strand
GCGGGCGGAGGTGGGGCTGGACCGTTGGATGATCCTGGTGCTGGGCACGACCTACGTGCAGCCGGATGATCCCGGGGAGCGCAAGGTACTGGAGAACCCTCCGGCCGGAGCTTGGGAGGGCTGACGTCTCAGTTGCCCGCCACGCGGGCCCAACGGGGCGCCTCGAACGGGACGCTGTGCCCGCCGCAGGGTCTTCGACCTGGACGGCGCGGTCACTCGCCACAGCGAGCGGCGGCACCTGATCGGCAGGCATCGCGGCTGGCCCATTCCTCCACGGAACCCGCCCGGAGGAGATCGGTGGGGGCACCGGTCGCCCGCTCGGTGGGAAGCACCTCGGAGGCGATGAGGAGGAAATACCAGACCAAGTCGCCGTCTGCTGCACCCGGCATGAGGTCGTACAGCCGGTCCAGGGTCAAGCGGCGTCGACTGTGCATAGCGTCGACGACCTCACGCTCGATGTCTTCAGACCACCGCCATTCGCGGCTGCACGCCAACACAGCCGAGTCAGGGTCGAGGGGAAGCGCGGGGACATCCGTCTCGATGCGCTCAACGGCCTCGGCCAACCCGGCAGCGGAGGAGAGGTTCGTCGCGATCCGCGCGAAGAGCTCACGCCGCTGCGGCCGGTCCGCGAAAATGGCTACCTCACGGAGGACGTCGATCGGCTCGTCCGCGACGTGGACGTGGTTGATCACCGCGTTCGGTGGCTGCAGCTCGAACCGAATCTGGCCAGGGCGCCGCTTGGCAGGGTCTGCCGGCCCTTTCATGGCGGCAAGCCGCACGGATGCAGGTACCTGCGGATCGGGGCGCGTCTCACGGAGCAGCAGCACCATCGTCGGCGCCACGCCGTGGAGCAAGGTGCACATGCTCAAACGGTCCGGGGGAAAGAGGTGCCAGTTGTATCGCCAGAGTTCACGCATCGAGTGACGGTTGTGCTGGAAGCTCCAGAACTCGACGACCTCGAAACCTTTCGTCTGCACGAGTGCTAGCACCGTGCCGATCTTGCGGGTCGGAAGGATGTCCGGCTTGAAACTCAGCAGGGCAAGACCGCGCAGGAGGCCGACAGGATCCTCATGTACCGAGCAGAGATCAGCCCATGCCTCACGAAAGTACGCGTCCTCGCCCAGCTCTTCCTGCTTGTGGTCGTGAAAGGCTAGACCGGTCAGATCCTCCGGAGGCTCGCACGCCGGGGCATCCTGTGCGAAAAAACGCGTTCACACCAGCCAGTTTAGGTGAGCGAGCCTCTCTGCCCGGAGCAGCTGCCGTCGTCCTGGGCCGTCCTCACGACCAGCCCGGCACATGCCCCGGCCTCCGGACAGGACCGGGCCATGCTCCGGACGGGTCTGAACCGTCCGGAGTCGCCCTGAGTCGCCCATTGCCACACAAGGGGATTCAGTGTCGGTGCTCGCCGGTAGTGTCGAGGACACCAACCGCCGCGGCGGACTGACCCTGCTGCGGCGAGCGCCTTGACATCCACGCGCCGGTCGCTTTCCGCCCGAGAGGCGAGAGTAGTCCTTCGCCGGTCGGCAGCTACGATCCGGCCCGGCCGGCACCATCGGCGGCGGTGACGACTCGCCGTCGCGCCACCCGGGCCAAGATGGCGTCGACACCCCACATCAGGGCTGCCAGCACCCAGCCGAAGACCAGGATCGCTCCCACCGTGCGGAAAACGCTGCCGTAGCCGTGAACCGCGACGTTGACGAAGCCGTATGGATAAGCCTGCACGAGCACGCCACGGCCGAGCATCCACATGATCCAGGCGAGGGGCAGCAGCGTCGCGGCCAGGGTCGTGCGCCAACTGAGCCGACCGCGTGGCCCGAAGACGAGCCAAACCAGCACGGCAAGCGCCGGGGTGACTATGTGTTTGATCGGGTTGGTGAGTTGTGCCCAGCCGACGACGGTGTCCGTCGGGGCGAGCAGCACGGCGTAGACGACGGCGGTGATGGTGATCATCAGCAGGCTGGTGTGCCATAACCCGCGGGTCAACCCGCTCGACCGGCCGGGGTGCAAAGCGATGAGCGTGACCGCTACAGCCACAGCGACGTTCGACCAGTTGGTGAAGTAGCTCGCCGTGTCGGACAGACGCGAGAGAACCCCGGCCGCGCCGTCCGGGTGGAGTCCGTAAAGGCCCGGGTCCACCGGAGTCTCTTCGAAGGCCCCGAGCCCGGACAACGCCACGGTGATGACAACGCCGAGCCAGGCCACGATCGCCGTCACGACATACGCCACGCGCATGATCGGTCCGGTCCGGGTGTCACTGCTCGACTCGTTCGGCATGGCACCAAGAGTGCCAGCTCGAAGAACACCCCGTTACTAGTTCGCGGCCTGAGTCGGGGTCGTCGGTCCGCAAGGTGAGACGGTATCGGCGTGTCGCCGAACGACACGCCGCAGGTCCCTGGAATCTTCTCTCGCAGAGCGGTTCCGGCACCCGGCTCTGACCTGCGGCGTCGCGTGTTCCCGCAGGTAGACGGCAGGGTTGACACCGAGCATGTGCGCGGTAGCTTTCTCGTGGTTGTCCGCCGGGTGGCTGATGCTCACAGGGCGGGGAACGGAAGCACCGATCGAGTTGACGGCGGTCTGCGCGCGCGGCCGCCGACCACTATCCAGGCTCGCCGCGGTGGTCCGTGACCAGCCCCTTGAGTGGCAGTGGCGGACCACAGCGATGCCCGTGTCGCCTAGTAGACAACGACCGCTTCGCCAGCATCCTGCCGGCGCGCGGCCGGACCCAACGGCCACACGGGTGTCGCTGTTTCTGGGTGCGGTATCTGCGATACCCAGACGCGCAGACGCCGGGACACGGCCCCCCTGGCGCGGTGGAGGCCCCAGGTGACCTAGCGTTGGGCCGTGCGCCAGCCGTCAGTCTCGCCGGATGCGCCGGACGCTCGACATGCTCCGGATGCTGGAGATACCCCGCAGGCGCCGGGTGTTCGAGATACGCCGGGGGCTCCCAAATACCGGCACGTGGCGTCGCTGCCGGTAGTGGGCGGGCTGCATAGAGCCGTGCTTGGACCCGTGTTTGCTGCCGTGCTCGCTGGCGTGCTGCTGACCCTGTCGTTCCCGGGTTATGGCATGTGGTGGCTGGCGCCGTTCGCATTCACCGTCTTGACACTCGGCACGTATGCCGTGGGTGCCCGTCGTGGGTTCGGCTTTGGCCTGGTGGCCGGGCTGGCGTTCTTCGTCCCCACATTGAGCTGGGCCGGCACCGACTTCCTCGGCGTCGTGCCGTGGCTGGGGCTGGCCTCGGCCGAGTCACTCTATGTCGGAGGCTTCGCAGCCTTGTGCGGCTGGGTGCAACGTGATCGAATCCGCCCGGTCGTGGTCGCTGCTGCCTGGGTGGCTCAGGAGTTCCTGCGCTCCAACACCCCCTACGGGGGTTTCCCGTGGGTGCGGGTGGCGTTCAGCCAGGCGGAGTCTCCGTTCGGCCGGCTCGCAGCACTCGTCGGAGTGCCCGGGGTGGGTTTCGTCGTCGCGCTCGCCGGTGCCCTGCTCGCCTGGGCTGCGCTCACGGCATACCGTGAACGAAGCCACGGAGGATGGGGGGCGAAGCGGGGCCGGGTGGTGGTCGCGCTGCTCGGTGTTGTGGCCCTGGTGGGGATTGGCTGGGTCGTCCCGCTGCCGATCGACGGGGCAGCTACGCGGGTGCTCGCGGTGCAGGGCAACGTGCCGCGTGCCGGGTTGGATTTCAATGCGGAACGCCGGGCGGTGCTCGATCTGCATGTCGAGGGGACCGTCCGGGCGGTGCAGACCCGAGCCGCGGATGCCGGTCCGCTGGATCTGATTGTCTGGCCGGAGAACTCCTCGGACATCGACCCGACCCGCAACCCGGATGCCGCCGAGCAGATCATGCGGGCCGTGGACACGGCGGACGTCCCGGTGTTGCTCGGTGGGCTGTTGTCAGAGCCGGCGCCGAAGGTCTCCAATGCTTCGCTGCTCTACCTGCCGGGGGCCGGGTTGGTCCAGCGGTATGTCAAACAACACCCCGTGCCGTTCGCGGAATACATCCCCGATCGTGAGTTCTTCCGGCATCTGTCGGATTCGGTCGACCTGCTCACCCGGGACATGGCCGCTGGTGACGGACCCGGCATCTTCCGGGTGCCGGCGCACACCGGGGGAGAGGTGGTCGCTGGGGTGAGCATTTGTTTCGAGATCGCCTACGACGGGCTCGTGCGCACTAACGTCACCGAGGGGGCGAACCTGCTCGTTGTTCAAACGAACAACGCCACTTTCGGCTGGTCGCACGAGTCGGTGCAGCAGTTGGCGATCAGCCGGATCCGCGCCATTGAGCACGGCCGGTCGGTCGTGCACGTCTCCACCGTCGGCGTGAGTGCCCTCGTGTTGCCCGACGGAACACTGCTGCACCCCACGACGTTGTTCACTGCGGCGGCGCTGGAAGATGAACTGCCGCTGCGCACGGACCGGACCGTGGCGACCCAGCTTGGTGCGTGGCCGGAATACTCGGCACTGATCGTGCTGCTCGTGTTGCTGTTGGCCGGGTGGATCCGGCACCGGAAGGACTGATATCGCCTATGTCGCCGTCGCCGAACAACGGGACGTCTTCGCAGCCGCGCGACCGCGGCCCCCTCGAACGTGTCGTCGTGCTCATCCCGACCTACAACGAACGCGAGAACCTGCCACGCATCGTGGCCCGGGTCCGGGCCAGCGTCCCAGCGACCGACATCCTCGTCCTCGACGACAACTCGCCGGACGGCACCGGCGCCACGGCCGACGAACTCGCGACCAACGATCCTCAGGTGCACGTGCAGCACCGGACCGGCAAGCAGGGCCTGGGCGCGGCATACAAGGCCGGGTTCGCCTGGGCGATCGAACGCGGCTACGACGCAGTGGTCGAGCTCGACGCCGACGGGTCGCACCAGCCCGAGCAGCTGCCGTCACTGCTGCAGGCCGCCGAGCACGCCGATCTGGTCATCGGGTCGCGATGGATCAAGGGCGGCAGTGTGGTGAACTGGCCGCTGTATCGCAAGGCCATCAGTGTCGGCGGCAACGTCTACGTCAAACTCATGCTCGGCTTGCCCGTCAACGACGCAACCGGGGGATTCCGGGTCTATCGCACGTCGGCCTTGCAGAAGATGGATCTCGAGTCGGTGGATTCGGCTGGCTACGGGTTCCAAGTCGACATGACCGCCGAGCTCTTGCGGGTGGGCCTGAGCGCGGTCGAGGTGCCGATCGAGTTCGTCGAGCGAGAGGTCGGTGAGTCGAAGATGAGCGGTGACATTGTCAAAGAAGCCTTCCTCAACGTCGGCAAGCAAGGGCTGGCCCGCCGGAAGACGCAACTGCGCGGCCTCATCGCCCGGGGACGCACGATGTGGCGGGAGCGTCAATGGCACGACGCGTGACTCCCACCTCGGGCGGCACGAAACGCACCCGGCGTCGATGGCCGTGGATCCTGTTCGTGCTGCTGCTGGTCGTGCCGTCCCTCGAGATCGCAGTCATCATCGGAGTCGGCCGGGTTGTCGGCGCCTGGCCGACGGTCTTTCTGCTCGTGGCCGAATCAGCGTTCGGCGCCTGGCTGGTCAAGCGTGAAGGCGCGCAGGCCTGGGGTGCGCTCATGGAAGCGTTCAACACCGGCCGTATGCCGTCCCGGCAGCTCGCCGACGCCGCGCTCGTGCTGGTCGGCGGAACGCTCTTGCTGACCCCGGGATTCGTCACTGATCTCGTCGGATTCGGTTTCGTGCTGCCCGCCACTCGGCCGATAGCTCGACGGTTGCTCGAAGTCGCCGTGTCTCGGCGGTTGCTCGCCGGCGCGGTCACGGTGCCCGGGGGCGGCCGACACGGCTCGGGCGGCGCGGCCGACGACGGTCGAACCACGGGCGGCGAGATCATCGAAGGCGAGATCATCGAGTAAACCCACGTGGTTGCGACAACGCTGCGACGAGAACACCGCTACGGCAACGCAGTTAGAGCAAGACGCGCACGACAACGCTGAAGCCCGCCATCGCAGAGATGGCGGGCCGCGCTGAGGTTGAGAGGCGGCCGGGACGGTTGTGAGGTCCGGCCGGAAAGACGATTCAGGCGCTGCGTTTGGTCTCGCCCCGTGAGGCACGCAGCAGCTCCAAGCGCTCCTCGAGGAGTTCTTCGAGCTCGGGGATAGACCGTCGCTCCAGCAACATGTCCCAGTGAGTGCGGGGCGGACGAGTCGGTTTGAGATCGGGTTCGGGACCGTCGACAAGCTTGGCGATCTCGCCACATCGGCATTCCCACGTAGGCGGCACGTCAGCCTCGACACTGAAGGGCAATTCGATCCGGTGCCCCAGCGGGCAAACATACGCAGTGAGTCGGCGTTCGCTGGGCACGACGTTGTCCTCGGACTCCATGCTGAACGCACCCAAGCGGGTGCCACGAAGGGAACGGTCGGCCATACTTCACTCCTCCTGACGCACGCAACAGGAGACCGTCCGATCTGGCCCCCCTGCTCACGTTCTTAGACTGGCCAACGCTCGGAACTGTTGCCTTGTTCCCGAGAACTCTGAGTAGTCATTGCTGATTCCTGACGTCGATGCCCATCCTGCAGACCTGCGCATCCCCGCAGAGCTCCTCACCGGCAGAACTCGTCAAGGCAGAACTCGTCAAGGCAGAACTCGTCAAGGCAGGACTCGTCACAGGCAGAGCTCGTGACGGGCAGAGCTCGTGACAGGCAGGGCTCATGGACGCCGTTGGGCAGCACCCGAAGTGCTGGCGGGCTTCACCCGGTGGCTCGGACCGGCCCCGTTGCCGCATACCCTTGTCCCATGCGTCATCACGACCTCATTGTCATCGGAGCCGGGTCCGGCAACGGCACACTCGGCGAGTCCTTCGCCGACCTCGACCTGGCGGTCGTCGAGCAAGACCGTTTCGGAGGCACCTGCCTCAACTTCGGCTGCATCCCGACCAAGATGTTCGTGCTGCCCGCCGACCGTATCGCCGAAGCCCGCGAAGCCGCGCGATTGGGCGTGCACTTCGACACGCCCTCGGTGGACTGGCCAGCCATCCGCGACCGCGTCTTCGGGCGGACCGATCCGATCTCGGGCCACCATGCCGCCAATCGCCGTAACTCCGGTGCAACGGTGTATGCCGCCACCGCGCGTTTCGTGGGGGAGCGGCAGCTGGAGTTATCCACCGGGGAGCGGCTCAGTGCCGACCGGATGGTCGTCGCGGTCGGCTCGCGCCCCACCATGCTCCCGGTGCCCGGCCTCGACACGGTCGACCCGGCGCACGGCATACACACCTCCGACACGATCATGAGGCTGGACGCGCTTCCCGCTCGAATGGTGGTCGTCGGGGGCGGCTTCATCGCCTGCGAGTTCGCCCACGTCTTCGAGGCGTTCGGCGTCGAGGTCACCATCGTCGAGGCAACCGAGAGTCTGCTGCCCGCCGAGGAGCCGGCCGTGCGATCGCGGGTGACGGAGGCGATGGGGGAGCGGATGCCGGTGCATCTTGGTTCCACGGTTTCCGGGGCCCGCCGCGATGGCCAGGTCTGGCATCTCGACGTCGAGGGTGACGCGCCGGGCACTCTCGAGGCCGAAGTGGTCCTCGTCGCGGTGGGCCGCACCCCCAATGGCGACCGCTTGGACGCCGCGGCTGGTGGACTCCGCCTGGACGAGCGGGGTCGAGTCGTCGTCGACGGCCAGCAGCGCACAGGGGTGCCCGGGGTGTGGGCTCTGGGAGACGTCAGCACGCATTTCCCGCTCAAGCACGTGGCCAACCACGAGGGCAAGGTCGCCTTCCACAACATCGCGGTCGACCTCGGGCGCATCGGCGGCCCGCCACGCGAGAGCGACCACCGGTTTGTGCCGCATGCCGTGTTCACCCACCCTCAGGTTGCGGCGTTCGGACCGACTTCGGCCCAGCTGGACGCGGCCGGCACGGCATACGTCTCCGCGACTCGCCCCTACGCCAGCACGGCATACGGATGGGCGCTCGACGACGACCACAGCTTCCTCACCGTGCACGCCGACCCCACGACCGGGTCGATCCTGGCCGCGCACTGTGTCGGGCCACAGGCATCGATTCTCATCCAGCCATTGCTGCAAGCCGCGCAGACGGGACAGTCGGCGCGTGAGGTGGCCACCGGGCAGTACTGGATTCACCCTGCGCTGCCCGAGGTGGTCGAGAACGCCCTCTTGGACCTGCCGCTGGACTAGATGAAGCACCCAGTGGTGGGTCCCGCGCTAGTGGATCGTGAGTCTGGCTGCGGCCTCGAGGATCATCCAGGCCTGCACCTGTGTGGAGAGCTCCACGATGCTCCCAAGCGGTTGGGTCGCTGCTGCGGGACGCGCCGGGTCGGGGGAGAAGACCGCGGCAGACGCGGCATCTGGACCCGTCGCCGACGCGGCAGCCTGTCGGGCAAGAACTGCGCTGTTCCGGCTCGACTGGTCGGCCAGATGGCGGCGACCATGCCACAGGGCTTCGGCCGTTGCCGAGGTCAACCTGGCCGCCGTTCGTGCGGCCAGCCGGTCCATGCCCGGATGACGGGCGGCCAGGGCCAGATAGCGGACCAGGATTCCGGTGAACAGGCCTCCGTCGTGCCCGCCATGGCTTGTCAACACCCGCAGATGGTCTGGGGGTGCAGCATCGAACCGGTCGTGCTGGGGGCGACGGCCGCTCGGGTGCGGGTCGGTGTCGCCGACCTGATCCGCGATGCCGGAGTGGGGGTCGTAGCCGGGCACCATAGTGAATGACGTCGACTGGGTCAGCCCAGTCTCGATGGCCTCGATGAGAACGGCGGCTCTGCTCAGGTCGGCGGGCTCCCCAAGTTGGAGGAGGGTGCCGAGGACTAGACCCTGGTTATAGGTGTAGATGTCACGGACGATTTGCCCAGGGCCCGGCACCAAACGGATCCCGTCCCAGAACAGCCCGGAGTCCGTGTCATGGAGCACGGCATACATCCAGTCGACCAACGAGCGGGCCAGCTCGGTCGCACCGCGCCGGGCGAAATAGATGGCCGCCGGCCCCGTTGCCGGGATGTTCTTGAAGTCGTGGTCGGTGTTCCAGTAGAGCCCGCCGCCCAGATCGGCAGTCCGTGCCGCAAGCAGACGTGGTGTGACAGCTCGGGCGACGGCATCGGTCAATCGAGAACTGCGGGAGTTGATGCGAGCCGGGACCGGAGCGCTCACGGCGAGTTCATGGAGTCGTTGCGCCGCGAGCAGGAGCCATCCCATGTCGTCGTAGTAGGGGTTCGTAAACCCTCCGAAGTTGCGCCACCGAATGGTGCGAAGCAGCCGATGGGCCTGTGCTGCAGGGTCCGCACCTCCTTGCGCAGTACCGACGCGGCGGCAACGGTACGCCGCATCCACCAGGCAATCGAGATAGTGCGCCATCCACCACAGGTGCCAGGGTCCACTCCACCGCCGGCGGTCTGGCCAGCTCACATGGGGGAGAAAACTCCCGGGCAACCCGAAGAGCCGCGCACCGAAGAGCTGCCGCACCGACTCGGCCGCCAACGCGGCTCGGTCAGTATCGCTCGGCGTGCTCACTCAGCCATGCTCTCAGGATCTCCACAGACGTGCGCGACTCACGACGCACCCGCACGGCGGGGTATGGCAGGTTCGTGTCCGGATCGGGAGCTAGCCAACGCCCAAATCGACTCAGGCAAGGCTCGTGGGGAAGCTAGCCTGAAGGAGGGTTCTTTTCACGTTATACGGCATCGGCAGTAAATGTTACGGTAGGCATATGAGCACGCTAATCATTATCCTCATCACGGTTTCCTCACTGGCAACAGTTGTGGCCGCAATGATCGGCTTAATCAAGCCCCAGATCATGAGTCGATCCAGCGCCGTGAGCCCTGGCGAGAAATACTATTCAGCCATGTACGCCGCCCGCGCCATTCCGCTTGGCTTATTGGCAGCTGCTGCGCCATTTGCTGTCAATGGCTTCGCGCTTCGGATAATCTTGCTGGCATCGGCGATGGCTCAGCTTGGTGATAGCTTGATTGGCACGAAGAAGCGCGAATGGGGTATGGCAATAGCACCGGCGATTCTTGCCCTGCTTTACTTTACGGCGATGTTTACTCTGACGTAAGCACTACCCTCGTCAGGTAACCATATCTCAATCACCGCATATTCGTAGTTCCGCACGATTGCGAGAGAAGCGATTCCCGGCAAATCATCGTCGGGAGCTTGCCCAGTCTCCGGGGCGGGGCGCCTGGAGGTACCTACAACCCGGTGCGCTCAAGGGCTCGCGGTGCCATCTCGCGACGGTCGATGACATCCCACAGTTCCGTGGTCTGCACCAGCCAGAACGCTGCAAAGGCCGCGATAAGCGCCACCTCGACGATGATAACCAAATGCGTGCCAGCGGAGCCGAAGCCGCGGATCGCGATGATGGCCGAGAGTGTGATTGCCATCATGGCAGCTATGCTCTGGTAGGCGCGGACATAGCGTGGATCCTCTCCGGCGGCGTCGGCCGAATAGGCGTTGATCAGCACGACCGCAATGATGCCGGCGAACATACCTACCGCCGCGGTCGTGTGCCCCCGTTCCGCGAACGCCTCGGGGAAGGCCAGAAAGGCGACAAATCCACCGGCGAGGACAACCCATCCGATATACGTCGCACGACGGGCCCAAAGGCTTAGGGGAGGTCGGCTGGCCCTACGGGTCAGCCAGAGGCGCAAAAATTCGGCGCAAGCTCCGGCCACGACGACCGCCCAGACGTTGTTGCGGATGCCGGGGGAGAGGTCGTAGACCGCCGGCAGCGCGTCGGGGCTGCACAGCGCCTCACGGGGAGTCGGCACGAAAGCGACGATGAAAGCCAAGAAACCGGCGTAGTTGAGGACGATGTCTTCGGTGTCCGAGTTGCCCTGATACACGATGAGCAGTGCGCCGATGGCGCACAACGCCGCCACAAAGGCACCGTGGACCGGCGTGTAGTAGTACGCGCTGATCGAAGTCTGCCAACACGCGGCGCCCGATCGTTCCAGCACCAGCGCCACCCCGAGTAGCAGCAGCACAGCAAGTGTCGCCAACCGCAGGTAGCGATAGGTGAGGATGACATGGTCGTGATGGGGATCGGACATGCCGACTCCTTCCGTGACGTGCCGTCCACGAGCAGCCCGTAGGACTCGTCGGAGCGACCTCCTGACCCCCAGCCCCAGCACTGCGGTTCATCTCCTATGAGCACCCGAACGTCGGGAGAATACCGGAGGAGCGGCTGGCACTGTCGAGCCTCCGTCAGAGCGACTCCGGCATACGGCAGTCGTGGACTCCTCCCTGATCGACTCGGCTCCTTGGCTACATCTCCTCGTGTACGTCGGGGTCGCCGCCGAAAAGCCGACCGTCCGCGCGCCCGAGGCTGCTGATCGCGGCAATTTCCTCAGCAGTCAACTCGAAACCGAAGACGTCGAGATTCTCACGTTGGCGCGCGCGCGTCGCGGACTTGGGCAGGGGAAGCGATCCCAGATGCAGGTGCCAACGGAGGATGACTTGGGCGGGGGAGACCCCGTGAGCCGCGGCTGCGGCGGCGACCGGGCGCTCGGCATACGGTGCCTTGGTTTTGCCGAGGGGGCTCCACGCCTGGGTGCGAATCCCTAGCTCCTCGTGCACTTTCCGCATGGCCGCCTGAGGAAAGTACGGATGCAGCTCGATCTGGTTGACCACTGGCACAACGGATGAATCCTGGACGATCCGGTTCAGGTGCTCAGCCGTGAAGTTGCTGACCCCGATAGCACGCACTAACCCCTGGTCGCGTGCGGTCACCAGGGCCCGCCATGCCTCCAGGTAGCGGCCTTGGCTGGGGTTGGGCCAGTGGATGAGGACAAGATCTAACTGCTCGAGGCCCATCGCGTCGGCCGAGTCCCGCATCGACTGCAGGGCTAGGTCGTAGGCGTGGAAGCGGCCCGGGACCTTCGTGGTGACCATGACCTCGTCGCGGGGTATGCCGCTTCGCCGGAGCGCTTCGCCGACGTCGCGTTCGTTCTGATAGTCGACTGCCGAGTCCACCAGCCGATAGCCGGCTTCGAGGGCACTGACTATCGCGGCGACACCCTCGTCACCACGTAACAGGTAGGTGCCGAAACCGATCATTGGGATCGTCGTGCCGTCGTGCAGGGTGTAGCTCCCGGATGTCATGACAGCACGGTATGCCGCTCTCAGGTGCCGCTGGTGGCTCGGCGGCAGACTGCTTGGCACCACGACTACCACCCGCGGCTGTCCCGGCGACCACCACTACGCCGCTCTAGCCAATGAACCTCGTCCACACGCGCGCCGGACAGGTCTGGGGATGCCTCAAGCACGGCAAACCTGGGACGATGCCACACATGGCCGCCGCCTTACTCGCGCGGGCGCCCCTTGCCGGCCAAGCATCGCTGAACTAGCATCAGCATCCTGATATACGTCAGCATATTTATACGAGTCAGGAGTCTGACATGCCACGGTTCGCCACCACAGATGCTGACGATGCCGCGAAGACCCCACCTGAATCACATCGCGACCTGCTCGAACGTCCATTCATCGGGCATCTGGCGACACTTCGCCCCGACGGCCGGATCCAGTCCAACCCCATGTGGTACTCGTGGGATGGCAAGGCCCTGAGGATGACCACCACCACAGCACGGCAGAAGTTCAGGAATCTCAGTGAAGACCCGCGTGCGACGATCAGTATCCAAGATCCCCAGCAGCCTTACCGGTACCTGGAGATCCGCGGATCAGTCGTAGCGATCGAGCCTGACGAACGCGGTCGATTCTTCGACGCGTTAGCTGACCGCTACCACGTGCGCGTGGATGATCTGCCGGATCGGGCCCAGCGAGTCATTCTCGTTTTGGCACCAGAACAGTACTCCTCTCAATAACCGGCGATCCAAGGACCAGCTCAGGTCCTCATCATCTTTCTCATGATGCATAAGAGGGTGTCACGCAATTAGAAGCAAGGAGAATGATGCGCGAAACTCACGATGATGGTGAACTGCCAGTCGAGGAACGGATCGGACACCTCATCAAGCGAGCCGAACAAGCCTTGATCAGCGCCAAGAGCCGGGCATTGAGGGTCACGGGATTGACGGTGCCCCAATACGCGGCCATGTACATGCTGGCGCAGAAGCCAGGCATTTCTGGGGCAGAGCTCGCTAGGTTGTGCTTAGTGACTCCGCAGACCATGGCCTCGGTCTTGACTAACTTGGAACGCAAGGGGTTGGTCAATCGGGAGGCCTCTAGCGTCCATTCCAAGGTACTGGTGAGCGAATTGACCTCATCTGGTCGTAGGCTACTGCAAAGAGCTGATCGGTTGGCCGTCAGCGTGGAACGCGCGCTCACTGACGCGTTCACTACCACCCAAGGGAACGATTTGCGGGATTTGCTTGGCACCGCTATACACACTCTGGAGAAACTTAATGCACAAGGCCAGTCCATCGCTCTGCCCGCGAAGAAACCAAGCGGGCCATGACAGCCGACCAGGCTACGCTGCGGCGGAGTCGAGTCCTCAGATCAGTACTGGTGATCATCGATGTCCAGGAATGGATGGTGCACGTCGACCCACTAAGCGTGACGGGCGTGGACTCCGAGGCGGCACATGCGGCTGCGCTACACTGGCTGAGGCACACAGACGGTGTCACCGAGGGACCCCTTATCAGTCGCGATCTGAATGATTCATGAACATCACCAGCGAAGGGGACAATCAAATGAGACCCAGCAAGAAATCACCAAGCACGCGCCCGTTGGGACCTGCCGGGCCGGCAGTCTCACCGATCGGCTTAGGCTGCATGGGCTTCTCGTGGGCCTACACAATCCCACCTGCGGAAACAAGCGTCAAGGTGATACAAGCTGCCATCGATTCCGGTTGCACCCACCTCGATACCTCCGATGTGTACGGTCCGTTCGACAATGAGCGACTGATCGGGAGAGCGCTCGCCAATGGGCGGAGTGAGAAAGCTGTCATCGCGACCAAAGGTGGGCTCGTCGCTCACGATAGTTTCCGGGAGATCCGTCGCGACGGAAGCCCCGAGCACCTCATGGCCGCCTGCGATGAATCCTTGAAACGGCTCGGAATCGATGTCATTGACCTGTACTATCTGCATCGCGTCGATGACGAGGTTCCCGTGGAAGAGTCCTGGGGGGCCATGGCGAACCTGGTCACACAAGGAAAGGTCCGTGCTCTTGGGGTTTCCGAACCCACGGTTGATCAGTTGCACCGCATCCATCCCATACATCCTGTTGCAGCTGTTCAATCAGAGTTGTCCATATGGACCCGTGACCCGCTATCCGAAGTCCTGCCGTGGTGTACTGACAACAACGCCGCCTTTGTAGCATTCGCGCCACTCGGGCGCGGGTATCTCGCCGGTGGGCTGGCCTCCAATGAACAGCTTAATCCCGGCGACTTTCGGGCCAGCTTGCCGCGCTTTACTCCCGAAGCCCGATCCATCAACCAGCAAATCGTCGACGCGATCGCCGGCATCGCTCGGAAATATGGTTTGCCCAACAGTCAGATATGTCTAGCCTGGGTTCTTGCCCAGGGACCAACCGTCCATGCCATACCCGGAACCACCAACGTCGACCACCTCATCACCAATCTCGCCGCGACCACCCTGGAAATCGACCCTGCCGATCTGCACCATCTTGACAACCTACCGCCCGCCCAAGGAAGCCGATACTAGCGACAATCCAGCGCTGTCCCGAGCTACCAAGCTTGAATTGGGCGCAGCGACAGGTGACTTGGTCGTCCCGAACTCCGGTCTCAAGGGTCGCTGAAGGTGACGCCTTGAGTGATGGGGTGATGGCTAACTCTAAGGCCCGGCCGGTTGTAATTCGGCCCGCCCTGCGACATCCATGGCGATGTGCAGCAGGCGATCCCAGTCATCGTCGAAACCGAGGCTGACGAACGTCTCGCGCATGAGCTCGGAGAACAGCAGGCCGCTATCGATGATCTGGCGGTCGATCTGTCCGAAAGCCTCCATCGTCAACACTCCGTACAGGCGGGTCCAGGCCAGCTTTAGTAGCCAGAAGGTGCCTGGGCCGGCCTCACCCAATCGGTCCATGGCCGTTCTCTGTGCGCTGGTGAGAGTAGCGCCGATGACGTCGACCACTGTCGGATCCATCTGGGATGCCGGGGGTACCTTGATCAGGCCGTGCAGGCACAGCTCCGCGAAGATGTCGCCGAAGAAGTCCGACAGAATGCTGTTGGGGTAGTTCGAGGGCGCGTCATCCAGGCTGACCGGTCCGGTCGCCCCCGTGAACCGGACAGCACGTGGCGTGGCGAAGACCAGCTGGAACTCCAGGGGCCAGGCCAGCGCCCAGCTGCGGAAGCTCGCGGTCGAGGCCGCGAGTTGGCCCGCTGGATCGTCGGCGAACTCCTCGCGCACGAGGGACATCCGGTCGATGACGTCGGCGAGGATCTGCCCGGCCATCAGGGCGTTGAGCGCTTCGACGCTGTCGACGTACCGGTAGAGCGCGGGGGAGGTCATTCCCATCTCCGCTGCGACGGCCCGCAACGAGCGCTCGCTGCCCTGGTTAAGCAGGCGACGGGCGACCTCGATCATCTCCTCGAACGTTTCGCGACGTCGACGCTCCCGTCGGTTCAGCACTCCGGGCTCCTTCCTCACCTCGGCGACAACCATACGCAGAAGTTACAACACGGAACTCTCGCGGCTCTTCACACATGACGGTGTAGTCGGTTAAGCGTCGGGGACCGCGAATGACGCGGTCCTGGCCGAGGGGCGACGGGTCCTGATCAGCGACCCTGCCCGGTTCGATGGGGTGACGGTGATCGGTGTCGTCGAACACGTGTGGCGGCACACGAGCAAGGGCGACAAGTACGTCACCGTCATCATCGACCTCACTCCGATCCGGGACGGTCCCGGCCCGGCCCGGCTGTTGGACATGGTCGAAGGCCGCTCCAAAGCCGCGTTCAAGACCTGGCTCGCGGACCGGCCTCAGCACTGGCGTGACGGTGTGGAGGTCGTCGCCATGGACGGGTTCACCCGGTTCAAGACTGCCGCCGCCGAAGAGCTCCCGGCCGCGGTCGCGGTGATGGATCCCTTCCACGTGGTGCGTCTCGGAGGGAATGCTCTGGACCGGTGCCGTCGCCGTGTCCACCAGGGCCTGCGCGGCCACCGTGGCCTCAAGAACGACCCGCTGTACGGTGCGTGACGCTTACGTCAGCGTTGATGGTTACTCGACGGGTGGGCGCTCAGCGCCATGTCAGTGTCGAAGACCCGTAGGGCTGGGGCACTGAAGAGAACTCCAGCTGAGTTCCGTCCACCATCAACGGAGGCGGGACAAAGTCAAGGACCCCGTAGGAGCTCGTGGACCGCCTCAGATCGACCCTCTTGAGGGGTGCAGACGGTCCTGGGGGCGGGGCAGCCGTCAATAGCTCTAAGGCGGTCCGGGCCAGGGAAAGGTGCGCGTGACCTGACTGACCTTGGGTTCGTGCTCGGAGCAATGCCAGCATCGCCGCGCCCATACCGAGTCCGGTGGCATGGTCGAGCGCCTGTACCGGTAGTGCCCCCGGCCTCCACCCGTCGCCCTCCCCCTGCCCGTAGAGGTGAGCGATCCCGGTCGCCGCCTGGACGATGCTGTCGAAGCCGCGCCGGCCAGCGTACGGGCCCGTTGTTCCCCAAGCGTCGAGCGAGACGACCACGAGCTGTGGGTGCCTCTCGCGCAAAGACACCGGGTCAAACCCGAAGCGCTGCAGACTGTCCAGGCGGTAGCCAAGCATGACGGCATCGGCTTCATTCAGCAGGGCATGCACCCGCTCACGTGTCGTGTAGTCACTGAGGTCGGCGATCGCGCTGCGCTTGTCAAACCCCGTGTCGACGTGGTGGTCCCACAGCTCGGGGATGTCCGGTGGGTCGAGTCGCAGCACGTCTGCGCCCAGGGCCCCGAGAAGACGGCTCGCGGACGGACCGGCGATCACCCGCGTCAGATCGAGCACCCGGACTCCGTCGAGGGGGCGCCTTCCCTGCCCTTCCACGTACGGGCGGGTCTTTCTTGCCTCACTGATCTCCCACTGAATCCACGCAGTGTCGGTCAGCGCAGCCGCGGAGGGCGAGGCGAGCCACTCATGCGGTTCGCGCACCATCGCAGCCAGCCCGCCTTGGGCGTACACCGCCTCTTCGATGTCTGCGCTGTTCCGGCGCAATAGTTTTCGGCGCACCCCGTCTACTGTCCTGGCACCGAGGGCAGACTGGAGCGCCTGCTCATGGTGGGGATAGTTAGCGTGCAACCGAATCCAGCCGTCTGCGGTGCGGTGGAATCCGGACAGGGGCGCGAATCCGACGCAAGGGGTATCGTCCACACGAAGGTGGCTGAATGATCCGAAGGAGGCGGCCACCACGCTCGCGTTGAGCGTAAACCTGGCCGGGTCTCCCGACGGATCAAGAGCACCCAGAGCGCTGACGAACGCCTCGGCCGAGCCAAGGGCAAGTCCCTCCACGTCGAGTGGACCAGCCCACCACCATCGCGGGCCTGCGGTGGACCCCACGAGTGGGGGTGAGGGTAGAAGGCCCGCGAGGGATCGCCACAGCTCTATCGGTGGCGTATGGGGGTCCTCGCCCGGTGCTTGCATCACGCGCCCACTATGCCCGCGTCGACGAGGGATCTCCTCTCGAAGCGCCCGTTACCCTACGCCCGCAGACCTCGGTGAAAGATCACCCATCCAGGTTCTGGCTCGCTAGCTGTTGTGGGTCATGACGTTGTTGACACCGAGACCGAGACCGCCGAGGAGGTCGTCGCCGCGGAGCGGCGCGTCGCCGCTGCCGGCCTCGCGACCTCCGGCATCGACGAGACGACCTGCTGCTTCGCGCAAAAGATCGAGACCTGGATCGAGTCTCCCGACGGGAACCGGTGGGAGTACTACGTCAAGCAGGCCGACGTCGACAACGTCCCGTGATCCACCGTCTGCTGCGGCTGATTGCTAATTGTCCCAGGCACAAGCAGCGATCCCCAGTCGCCGGGTGGGGTCCACTCGTCGTCAGCCGACTCGGACGGATCGGGGATCGCCTCGATCTCCCGCTCGGCCCGGCTGCGGGCACGGGCCCGTTCGATGATTCGGCATCGTCGGTCGACGTCGTGGCGGTCGGGATCTTCTCGGCCAAGGCCGTGGCACCTGCGTCGACGATCGCGGCCGCCGGGTCGCCACCGAAGCGGAAGTCATTGATCCAGGCACCGATCGGAGCTTCCGACCAGACCACCAGCCGCCTGGGTCGACGTGCCCGGAAGGTGACCGGCTATCGAGGCCGGCGCGACGGTGTGGAGCTCGCGCCGATGTGATCGTTGATCCAGTCCACGAGCGGCTCGGCGGTGGCCCAGACGTCGCGGATGCGCTCAAGTGCCTCCGGCTTGGACATCCATGCGGCCCGGTCGTACGCCTTGACGACGACGGCCCCCTTCCACTTCAGCAGTTCGAGGCGTGGGTGGTCAGCCTTGTAGCCGGGCGGCGGCCTGCGCAGAACCTGAGCCTCGGTGCCGGGCCCAACGGGCAGCTTCTTGCCCTCCAGAGTGGCGCAGATGCTCTCGAACTCCTTGGCGGAGGCGGCGTTGTCAATGGCCGCCCGGAACTGTTGTATCTGGTCTGAGGCGAAGACCATGGCGCCGGCAGCCAGCCGCATACCGCTGGCTTCGACTCGCAGGAAGGAACCGATGCCGCCGACGGCACGGTCACTGGTGGTAATTCCGAGCCAGGTCTTGTACGGGGACTTGTCTTTGGAGAAACGGACGTCCCGGTTGGGGCGGAAGGTGCGTAGCGCTCCGAATTCTGGCTCCAGATCGGCCATGAGGTGCTCGACGGTCGGCTGGATCACCTTGGTCCAGATGTGCCTGTTGGCCTGCCAGTACGCCTTGGAGTTGTTGGCTTCGAGCCCCCCGAGGAAGGTGAACAACTCCGGGGGGAATCCGGTGAAGCCCTGGGGGCGCGTTCCGTCCGCCATGTCACTTCTCCTGCTTGTTGTAGTCCAGTGCTTCCTTGATCCACGAGGCGAACTGCTTCTTGGTGCGCCACCCCGACGAGTCCACGACGATCCAGCCCTTGCTCATCGGTTTGCCGCGCATCTCAGGCCAGTTGGCCCCATCGCGTGAAAGCAGTTCGTCGGCGCGAGTGGGGTCGCACCGGACCATGAGGTCACCGTGGATGTTGGCCGTTGCGGTCATCTTGCCGCTGACCATGAAGGTGAGTCCGCCGAACATCTTTACCTCCCGCACGTCCTTCTCGTCGCCGAGCTCGGTGCGAATGCGCTCTGCTACGTCTGGGTCGTATGCCATCGGGGTTGCTCCTTCGAGGCGGTCACGGCCAGGGGCCGTCCGGGGTCGGCGTTCCCACTCGGCCAGGCCCGAAGTGGAAGTGAACTCTGAACTCACGCATGCTTTACATCGTCAGATGAGTACTGATGCCTCAGTTATGCGACACCAAGTAACTGGACTGTAGGCCAGTCCCGCCACGATGTCTACAGGTGAGTCTCGGCGATCTGCTGACAGCGTTGCCGGATGCCGCCCGCCTCGCCCACGTCGGGTCCGCCAGGAGCCAGCCAGCTCGCCAACGGTTCGGTCGTTGAGCAGCAGGAGGAGTTCGGTGTGCGGGCCGGTATCCCGTCGACAGGCCCGAATGCTTAGGTGTATAGAGCACTCTCTGTCCCCGGGATTCTTCCGCGAAGGGAAGGAGTACCGATGATCACACGCCGAACGGCCCGCGTCGTCCTCCTCGACCACGATGACCGTGTCCTGCTTATGGAGGTTCCGGCTTCTCCGGCGTCGGCCCAAGAGACTGACCACGTTCCGAGCGTATGGGTGACGCTCGGAGGGGGAATCCACCCAGGTGAGTCCGTAGAGGCGGCGGCCCGCCGAGAGCTGACGGAGGAGACTGGCATCACGGACGCCGTCCTCCACGGGGTCATTTGGCACGGAGAGCAGTACCTGGAGACGGCCAAGGGTTCGACCCATCTCGACGAGTCCTTCGTCCTGGCACGGACAGCGGCCAAGGACTGGAGCAGCGAGGGCTGGTCGGACAACGAGCGCGAACTCGTCCGCTCCTTGCGTTGGTGGTCCCTGCCAGAGCTGCGCGCTCACTCGGAAATCATCAAGCCCCCACGGCTCAACGACCTTTTGCAAGATCTCCTGGACGGTGCGCAGATTGGCCCGCCCCAAGAGATCCAACTCAAGGTCGACCTATGACGTTGCGCTCATCCACGAGTTCTCTCGACGCGATCCCACGGTCGGAGTTATCTCCCTCCGACTGCCAGACCAACGCCGATAATCCACATTATGTCGGATCCCTGCTACGCAACACTCTCTCGCCGCCAACGCCCCCACGGCGCCAGGCTGAGTGCTGTCTCCTCGACGGGAACCCTGGCCCCCACCAGCCAACGTGCACGAAACCGTCACCGGAGCGGCAGTTTCGTGCAGGCCAGAGGTGCACGAAACCGTCACCGGAGCGGCAGTTCCGTGCAGGCCAGAGGTGCACGAAACCGTCACGGAAGCGGCGGTTTGGTGCACCCCAGCGGCGGGCCTGGGCTCACGGATCGCTCTGGGCAGCCCGCGTCGTCGCCACCCGCCTTTGAAGCGCCATCAGTCAGCGGATAACTGCTGATTACCACTCCGTTGATGCGGTTCGTGGCGAAACCGGGCGTGATGGCGCGTATGACGGCGCGCTGGGGTCATGAATCGTGGTCGGAATGCGCCATCATGTGCGCCATCACGCCCGCCCACCTCAGAAGCACTGACTAAACGCACTAAACCAGAGGAATGCCGCCGCATAGCGCTGCCCCATCACCTTTTCAGCAAAGAAGACCCGAGATTGACACTGCGGACCTCTTCGGGTGACCGCGCAATTCCACTTCATCGCAGGCTCAACGAGGTCAGCTGTTGCCTCATCTCGAGCGCCCCGAACCAGTGAGTAACCCCGGCTCAGGCCACCCAGACACCACCGGCCATGACGGCTTGCACCACAAGGCCGGCGCCCAGCACGACCAGGTCGGCACAAGCGCCAGGGCCCAAACACCCCACCCCGGGCAGGCCGAGATAGCAGGCCGGAAGGACGGTCGCCGACCGCACGGCCTGCTGCCAAGGCAAGCCGGCGTCCACCACTGTGCGAATCGCGGCATCCATCGTGAGCGTGCTCCCGGCGATCGTGTCGGTCCCGCGGACCCGGGCAACGGCGTCGCGCACGGTGACCACGAGATCACCGAGACGATACTCGCCATCGGGGGCACCAGCCGCCGCCATCGCGTCGGTGATCAGCACGACCCGGTCCGGGTAGGTGCGCGCCAACCAGGCGACGAGCTGTGGGTCGAGGTGGACTCCGTCGGCGATGATCTCGAGCCATACCCGCGGTTCGGCCAGCAACGCCAGGATCGGGCCAGGCGCCCGATGATGCAGACCGGGCATCGCGTTGAACAGGTGCGTCGCCCCGGTGACACCGGCGTCGATCGCCGCACGGGCCACCGTCAGATCAGCCGCCGTATGGCCGAGCGCCGCGACAACACCCCGTCGAGCCAAAAGCTCGACGCTGGCCAGTCCCCCGGGCCGTTCGGCCGCCAGCGTGACCATTCGCACCGTTCCTGCCCCGGCATCGAGCAACGCCGCCACCTCGGCCGGATCGGGATCACGCAGGGTCTCGGCGGCGTGTGCGCCACGAAACTGCTCGGACAACCACGGGCCTTCGAGATGGATGCCGGCCATGACCCCGGCCCGCACCACCGGAGCGAGCCCGCGCACCTGGTCGGTGAGCACTTCACGCGACTGGCTGACCAAGGAGGCGACCATCGTCGTCGTGCCGTGCCGGCGGTGGGTCGCCACTACGGTGGCCGGGTCGCCGCTGACGCCGGCCCCGCCGCCGCCGTGGCAATGCACGTCGACGAAACCAGGCACGACGATGCCCTCGGGGTAGTCGAGCGTCGTGGAGGCAGGGGCTGGTCCGACAGCCGTCACGTTGCCGCCACGGATCCGGACTTGGCCTGGCGAGAACTCCTCGGAACCCGTGTAAACCGTTGCCGCCGTGATGGTTTCGTTCATCTCAAGTCGTCTCGATAGCGCTGCCGGACGCGCCAACAGCCCAGCCCGTGCCGATAGCTTGTCACACCCGGTCCGGGCGCGCTCTACGCTGACGTGGTGCAGTGCGACTACTTCGATCGTGGGGTGTGCCGCTCCTGCACCTGGATGGGGATGCCGTATGCCGCCCAGCTCGACGAGCTGGACACGACGGCCCGAGCCATCGTGGCCGACAGTGTGCCCGCCTCGGCGTGGGCCTCGCCGGTCGCCGGGCCGGAGGCGGGTTTCCGCAACAAGGCCAAGCTCGTCGTCGGGGGCCGTCGTGGCGCCCCGACCCTGGGCATCCTCGACAACACCGGCGCCGGCATCGACCTGCGCCACTGCGGTCTCTACGAGCAAGGTTTGCGCGAGGCAATCGGCTGCCTGGCCGATCTGGTGGCCGACCTGGGCCTGACCCCCTACTCGGTCCCGGACCGCACCGGAGAACTCAAGAACGTGCTCGTCACCCACGCCCCGGATGGCCGGCTGATGATCCGTTTCGTGCTGCGCTCCCCCGGGCAACTACCCAAGATCCGGCACGCTCTCCCCCAGCTCGTCGAGCTCCTGCCGCGCACCGAGGTCGTCTCGGTCAACCTGCTCCCCCGCCACGTGGCCCTAGTGGAAGGCGAGGAGGAGATCCTGCTCACCGACGCCCGGACTCTGCCGATCAACCTGCCGATCAGCCGGCCAAGCAGCACGGGCGAGCTGGCTCTTCACCTCGCGCCCCGGGCTTTCTTCCAGACCAATACTGCGGTCGCCACGCTGCTCTATCGTCAGGCCCGCACGTGGATTGAGCCGTATGCCGTGAGCGAGGCTTGGGATCTCTACTGCGGCGTCGGCGGCTTTTCCCTGACCTTGGCCGACCTCGTCGACCGACTGACCGGTGTCGAAGTGTCCGAGGAAGCCATCGCCGGGGCACGCCTCGGTGCGCTCGGACTCCGACGCGAAAACAGCTGCGCAACAGCCGATTTCGTTCCCGGCGACGCCACGGCATACGCGATAGATCGAGACAGCGCCCCCGACCTGATCATCGTCAACCCGCCTCGCCGTGGCATCGGAGACCAGCTGGCCACGTGGCTGCACGCGCACCCGCCCAGGCTGCTGCTCTACTCCAGCTGCAACGCCGAGACCCTGGCGCGAGACCTGGCTCGGATCCCCAGTATGCGGGTGCAGCACGCGCGCGTTTTCGCGATGTTCCCGCAGACCCGTCATCACGAGGTGCTCGTGCTCGCCGCCCGCGAGTGAGCCGCCGCGCCGCATGGCGTGTGTCAGCCCCGGCGGCGCACCGAGCGCGGGCCGACAACGACGACCCCGAGCGAAGCGACCCGGGCGATCAACCCACGGTCCGCGGTCGCGAGCATCACCTCGGCACCGGCACGACACGCGGCACGACACTGAGCCACGATCTCGTCGTCGCCCTCCCCGTTGGCGTGCACCGTCGTCACGTTGCCGTCCCGGCCAGGCGCGACTCCGGCGCGGGCCGCACCTTCGAGCACGAGCACAACGCTGTCGACATCACCCTCGGACGATCCGTAGCCCGCCACCAGCTCGCTATGCAGCCGGACAGCAGCCCCGGCGCGATCGTGCCACCACCCGTCGGGTACGGATCCGACGACGTTGGCTCCGTCGACGACGAGCACGCGAGCGGGGCCCTGACGTGGGCATCCGTCCGGTTCATCACTCGACACTGATGTCACCGCGCTGACCCCACCCGTCGAGGCTATCGAGGGTGCGGCGTTCTCGCAGGAGCGTGTGAGACTTGTCAGCGTGACCCAGCCGTACCATCCAGCCGACTCACCATCCGGCTCGCCGATCCCCGGCAGTGGGGGGCACGCCGGGCAGCCACCTCACGATGCGGTCGGCTGGACTCCCCCGGCTCCCCCGCCTCACCCGGCTCCCCCGGCTCCCCCGCCTCACCCGGCTTTCCCAGTACCAACCCCTTCCACCTGGGCTCCACCGACCGGGCTGCCCTATGACCGGCCGGGACCGCCCACGGCATACAGCCCCACCGCATACAACCCCACGGCATACGTCCGCCCTACATATCGCCCCGCGGTGATCGACCCGATGCCCACCACCCCGGTCCCCTACCACCACCTGCTGCGGGGGCCATTGGCTCGCGCGTGGCGGCCGCTGGTCTCCCTCTTGTTCGTGCTGCTCGGATGGCTGGCCGTCACCATCGGGGTGTCCGTGGTGCTCGCCGGCTACCTGCTTGCCAGCAGCGGGCCCGATCCGGACCGCACGCTGACCGACTTCGGTGAGCCGATCGTCTTCGGTCTCAACAATCTCGTGATAGCGGCCTTCACCCCGATTGCCACGCTGAGCATCTGGGCCGTGCACCGCGTGCGTCCCGGCTTCGTCTCGTCGGTGGTGGGGCGCCTGCGCTGGGCGTGGCTCGTCCTGTGCACCGTCGTGCTGCTGCCCCTGTGGATCGCCTACATCCTGGTGACCGAGTCGTTGGACGGGCCCACGCCCGAGCTGGCGCCGGAGCCGGGTTGGGCCGTGATGCTCGTGCTGGTCCTGCTCACCACTCCCCTGCAATCGGCCGGCGAGGAATACCTCTTCCGCGGATGGGTCATGCAGAACATCGGCGCGTGGATCCGTCGGCCCAACCTCGCGCTCTGGGCCAGCATCGTCGTCTCGGCCACCGTGTTTGCCCTCGCTCACACGTCTTTCGACGTGTGGATCCTGCTCGACCTCGGCATCTTCGCCACGGCCGCCGTCGTGTTGACCTGGCGCACTGGTGGGCTCGAGGCCGCGATCGTCATGCACGCGGTGAACAATGTCGTGGCCATGAGCTTCGCCGTCGGGACCGGTGACATCGGCGATGTCCTCATCACCGAGACAACCACCGGCTCACCGCAGCAGCTCGTCTACTCGATCATCGTTCAGGCCATCGCAGTGCCGCTCGTGCTCCTGCTGGCCCGATGGCGCGGCATCCAGCGCACCTACCAACCCAGGCCCCCTGCGCCACCACAAGGCCCGCCGCATTGGAACTGCGCACCACACATCCCGGGTGGGTACGCACCTGGTTACCCGGGTCGCGCTTGGGACAGTCGGCCGGGTCAGGCGCCCGGTATGCCGGGCACGTCCCCTTGGGGCACGTAGGTCTCGGCCAGCGCCGCGACGGTCGTGGCATACATCCGCTGTTTGATGATGCCCAGGCTCACCGGGTCTTTCCCGACCAAAGGGGTCACGAGATCACGGGCCGTGGACACGACGGCAGCCTCGTCGGCGACGGCGTCGACGATCCCGAGTGTTTGGGCCTGCGGGGCAGGCACCCGGGCACCGGTCACCATGGTCGCGGATGCTGCCTGAGGCGTGGTCTTGGCCTGGATGAGCGCCGTCATGCCGGGGGTGAACGGGATCTTGATGTCGACCTCCGGCAGGCAGAAGAAGCCCCGATCGGCCCGCATCACCCGTGCGTCATGAGCCAACGCGATCATCGCCCCAGCGCCGAACGCATGACCGTTGAGCCCAGCCACCGTCGGCACCGGCAGGGTGAGGAACCGGATGAAGAGCGCGTGGACCCGGCCGATGTACCACGACAACCGGTCCAGGTTGGCCACCAGCCACGGCAGGTCGAGTCCGTTGGAGAAGATCTTGCCGTCGGCGGTGCTGACCAGGCCGACCGGTGCTGCCGCTTCGACCTCGGCCAGCGCAGCCTCCACGGCATCGAGCCACTCGAGGGACAGGCGGTTCTCGTCGGAGCCGAGATTCAACTCAGCCACACCAGCGTCGATGCTCAAGGAAACAGCCATGCGGTGAGCCTAGCCCTCCCCCGAGCCGGCCCTGGAATCGACTGCGGGCGAGTGTTGCCCACACCGGTTCACTCGTGTGCGAGTGCGCCGATCTCCTGCGGGAACTCGATGAGTGATTGTGTCGCGTCGAGGCAGACGACATCGACGGTCGCTTCAAAGAGCACCTCACCGTCGCGCTCGATCCGTTGGTGGAACCGGCCGCGATAGACCGACGGCAGGCTGAAGCTCGTCACCACGTCGACGGTGTCGCCGAGCCGTCCCGGCTTCTTGAAAGACGCTTGGAGCGAGTGGACGACGACGAGGTAACCAGCGGCGTTCAACTCGGCGATCGATCGGCCCCGGCCAGAGAGGAACTCCGTCCGGCCACGTTCGATGAACTTGAAATAGTTCGCGTAGTAAACGACGCCGAGACTGTCGGTGTCTTCGTAATAGAACTTGTACGGGAGTCGTTGTTCCACGGCTGAAGCTTAGGGTCGGTCGGGCACGTGGTCGACCAGCCACCACGCGGCATACGGAGGCAGCCACGCCGCGTCATCCTCACCGAGCTGCACCTGCTCGCCGGATAGCGCCTCATTGGCGGCCTCCAGACCATGCTGCCGTAGCAGCCATCCCGGCACGGCGCGAGGCAGCTCGGTGACGTTGTAGATGCACAGCATCGGTCCGAGTGGGTGTTCCCGCAGCAGGGCCAGCAGACCCGGGTTCCACAAGTCGAGCACGGTCGACGGCACCGAAGCGTGCAAGTGCGGCAGACCGGCCCGGGTCGCCGCAAGATGGGCCAGGCCGGCGAATACCTGCGCCTCGGGAGTGCCGGGCTCGGCCCGCCGGGCGGCAATTCTCCAGTCCATCCGAGGCCGATGCACCCAACGGTTGTCCCCGTCGTGACCGGGCTCCTCGGCCCAGGCAAGGTCGTTGGGGATGCCGAGCTCGTCGCCGCTCCAGACCACCGGCACTCCCCCGAACCCGGCGATGACGGCATGGCCGAGCAGGATCCGGGCGATGGCCATCTGGGCGTCCTTCGGATCGCCGTCCCGGCTGGCGTCCAGGCCCGCCAATGCGGCTGCGGTGCCGCTGATTCGCCGGTTCCCGGTCGACTCGTCGGCCTGGAAGACCAGCCCGCGGGCCCACGACCCAGGGAAGTCCCCGACGTACCAGTCGGAGAGGAAGCGCCGGTGGGCGTAACCGTCCCAGCCCACGGCCTCCGCGTCGGCGTCGTCGATGTCCCAGCCGATGTCGTCGTGGCAGCGCAGATAGGTGATCCACGTCGACGACGAGTGCACCGGAGGCAGCGACCGCAACACGTGGGCGGTGAGGCGCACGTCCTTGGCGGCGAGCATCGACCACACCTGCACCATGAGGGCGTTGTGATAGGCGAGGTCGCTGACCTTTCCGGTGTGCTCTCCTTGGCCCAGGTAGTGCACGAGGTCTCGTGGCCCGACGATCGCTTCGGCCTTGAATGCTGTTGCCGGGCAGGCGATCCGGGCGATCGTTCGGAGGGTTTGGACGATCGAGTGCACCTCGGGCTGGTTCCGGCAATCGGTGCCGAGACGCTTCCAGGTGAAGGCGATGGCGTCGAGCCGGATCACCTCGACCCCGAGATTGGCGAGGAAGAAGATGATGTCGGCGTATTCGACGAGCACGTCCGGGTTGGTCCAGTTGACGTCCCACTGCCACGAGTTGAACGTGGTCCACACCCAACCGGATAGTGCGTCGTCCCAGGTGAAGTTCCCGGGGGCGAGGGTGGGGAAGACCTCCGGCAGGGTGCGTTCGTAGGAGTCCGGCTCCAGCCGATTGGGGAAGACGTAGAAGTAGTCGCGATACCGCTGTTCGCCGGCCCGGGCTCGCTCGGCCCACTCGTGCTCGCGGGCGACATGGTTGAGCACCAGGTCGAGCACCAGGCTGATCCCGCGAGAGCGTAGTGACCGAGCCAGCTCGGCCAGGTCCTCGACCGTCCCCAGACTCGGCTCGACCTCCCGATAGGACGCCACGGCATATCCACCGTCGTTGTCCCCGGCACGGGCATGCAGCAACGGCAAGAGATGCAGATAGGTGACCCCGAGCTCCTGCAGGTAGTCGATCCGTTCCTGCACTCCGGCCACCGTGTCCGCGAACCGGTCGACGTAGGCGGCATACCCGAACATCCGCGGCAACTGCAGCCAATCGGGCTCGAGAATGCGCTCGTGGTCCAGCCGGTGCAAATCGGGATCGCGGCTCGCGTAGGCGCGGGCCGCATGATCGACGAGGTCACCGACGACCCGCTCGGCCTGCGTGCCGTAGAGCCGTCGCAGCGGCTCGAACAAGTCGTCCCACCAACGACGCAGCCGCAGGTCGAAATGCTCTCGACGTTCCACCGACAAGCCGGCCAGTGCAGTCTGTGCGCGTTCGGCGGCGGCGGCCAGAATCTGAGCAGACGTCATCGGAACTCCGTCACGGCCCATGAGGCCAGCATACGAAAAACGCTTTCAAACCACCTCCGGCGGGTCGGGGGCTCCCGATGGTCTGACGAGCGCGCTGCCGAGCACGAACAGCCACGAACAGACGTGACTGGACGTGCCCCGACACAGCCCGGCATGAGGAGAATAGTGTTATGGCGCAGCCCTCCCCGAAAGACCGGTTCATCACCGTCTACGGCCGCAAACCGGTGCTCGAAGCACTCGAGGCGCCCGGCCTAGTCGTCGACAAGGTCCTGCTCGCCGACGGCGTGCGCGGGCAGCAGATCACCGACATCCTCACCGCCGCGCGGGCCCGTGCTGTGCCGACCCGGCGGGTCACCGCACACCGGGTCAAACAACTGGCCGGCAACGGCAAGCAGGATCAAGGGGTCTGCGCGGACGTTGTTGCGCCACGGATGCAGACCTTGGCGGCCGGGCTGACCGCAGGTCTGAACGGACCGGTGCTCGTGCTCGACGGAGTCACGACACCGGCCAATGTCGGGATGATCCTGCGGTCGGCGACCGCTGCTGGTGTCGCCGGCATCGTCGTGCCCCGCCGGGGGGTGGCATCTCTCGATCCGCTTGTCGTGAAGGCATCTGCGGGAGTGGCTTTCGTCGCTCCGGTGCTCACCATCGGCACGGCCGAAGAGGCGGTCGTGGCAGTGCGCGAGCACGGCCTGCCGGTGGTCGGTCTGGACGCGGCCGGCGCCGAAACGGTCTTCACGGCAGGTATGCCGCGCACCGCGGCATACGTCGTCGGTGGCGAGACCGGAGGGATCAGCGACCCGGTCCGGGCTCTGGTCGACGAGTGGGTGCGGATCCCGATGGCGGCGGGGGTGGAGTCGCTTAACGTGGCCGCAGCCGCCGCGGTGCTGTGCTTCGAGCTGGCCCGCCGCGGGCACACCGGTGCTCGCTGACCGGGTGCCGGCCGTGGGTTACGGCAGCTCCCACGTGTGCACGGGCGCGTTGCTGTGCATCAGCTCCGAGTAGCGAATCACCATCTGCCGCAGTGCTTCCGGCCGGTCCAACCCGTGCTCGTCCTCGAGTCTGGCGACGGCTTCGGTCTGCCAGGAGGCACCGTTCAACCCGGTGAGACAACGGTTTTCGATGATCGACAGGTAGCGGTCGCATGCTTCTCCGGAGACACCCCACTGGCGTAGCCCCTCGTGTGCCAACGGCAGCAGATCACGCAACACGAGCTCGGTGGCCGGCACGTCGCCACGACCGGGCCAGAACAGCCGCGCGTCCAGGCCGCGGCGGGCGCCTTCGGTGAAGTTGTCGTCGGCGGCTTGGAAGCTCATCCGGGTCCACAGCGGCCGATCCCCGGAGGCGAGCATCCGCATGGTGCCGTAGTAGAACGCCGCGTTGGCCAGGGCGTCGACGATCGTCGGGCCGGCCGGCAGCACCCGGTTCTCCACCCGCAGGTGCGGTCGCCCGGCGACGATGTCGTAGATCGGGCGGTTCCACCGATAGACCGTGCCGTTGTGCAGGCGCATCTCGGCGAGCTTGGGCACGCCACCGCTTTCGAGCACCGCCACCGGGTCTTCGTCCGTGAGTTCGGGCAACAACGCCGGGTAGTAGCGGGCGTTCTCTTCGAACAGGTCGAAGATCGAGGTAATCCATCGCTCCCCGAACCAGACCCGGGGCCGGACGCCCTGATTCACCAGCTCCGGCGAGCGGGTGTCGGTCGACTGGGCGAAGACCGGGACGCGCGACTCGCCCCAGAGCCGTTTGCCGAGAAAGAACGGCGAATTGGCCCCGAGCGCCAGTTGCGGGCCACTGAGCAGTTGGGCCGCGTTCCAGTGGTCGGCGAACTCGAGCGGAGCGACCTGCAGATGCAGCTGCATCGACGTGCAGGCCGCCTCGGGGGCCAGCGAGTCGAAGTACCGGTCGAGGTGCTCGCCGGTCGGGCCGTGCAGGTCGAGACGGACGTCCTCGCCGCGTGCGGCCAGCACCGCGTCGTTGAGGGCGATATAGCGGGTGTTGTCACTCATCCACGAGCCCTCGAAGTGTTCGGCGGTCACGGTGGGCAGGATGCCGACCATGACGATCTGGCTGCCGACCCCGAGCGCCTTGGCCTGGGCCCGGTTGAGCGATTCTCGCAGGTCCGCCTCGAGTTCGAGCACGGCGTTCCCATTCAGTGGCCGTGGTGTGACGTTGAACTCGATATTGAACCGGGCGAGTTCGGTCTGGTATTCAGGGTCAGCGATCGCTTCGAGCACTTCGGCGTTGGCCATCCGTGGCCGGAAGTCGTCACCGACGAGGTTGAGCTCGATCTCCATGCCGGTCATCGGCCGGTCGAAGTCGAAATGGGAATAGGCGAGCATCCGCTCAAACACGTCGAGGCAGCGTTGCACCTTGTCCCGGTAGCGCTGCCGTTGCTCCCGGGTGAAGGACGTCGCCTCGATCTCCGCTCCCATGAGGGCTCAGTATGCCGTTCGCCAGGCCCCCGCGACACAGGGCGGGTGTCACGATCATGTGCGGGCCGAATCGTCGCCCTGCCTTCGTCCGGTCGTGGTCCGGGCTGCGTCCTTTCTGGTGGGATGTCAGGTGTGCAACAGGTCGCCGGAGTTGCCCCTCGCCGGATCGCTGCTGGTCGCCGTCACACCGTCGGTCTGCGCACCGACGGCACGGTGGTCGCCGTTGGGGCGAATTCTGCCGGGGAGTGTCTGACGTCGGCGTGGCGCGATGTCGTCGCAGTCGCGGCAGGCAGCGTGCACGTGGCTCGGAACACCGGCAAATCCCACACGCTCGGTCTACGCGCTGACGGGACAGTGAACGCCTGCGGATGGAACAACCACGGTGAGTACGATGTCCAGGGCTGGGAGGACATCGTCGCTGTGTCGGCCGGCTGGCGTTCCAGTGTCGGTTTGCGCAGCGACGGGACCGTCGTGGCGACACAGCTTCTCGCCGGGACGGTCTTGCGTGAATGGTGCGAGGTGAAGGAGGTCACCTGCGGGGATTGGCACGTGGTGGCACGCCGCGCGGACGGGACCGCCTACGCGGCGGGGAACAATACGTGGGGGCAGTGCGATGTCCAGGACTGGACCCGGTTGCAGGCGGTCGCCGCAGGCTATCTGCACACGGTCGGGCTGATGGAGGACGGCACGGTGCGTGCGTCCGGGCACCCGGAGTTCTGGCGTGGCTGTGAGCGATGGGCGGGCGTGACGGCTGTGGCGGCCGGCAGCTACCACAGCGTCGGCTTGACCGTCGAGGGCGCGGTCCTTGCAGCGGGCAGTTCTGAGATGGGCCAGTGTGACGTCAGCGGTTGGCGCGACATCGTGGCTGTCGCGGCCGGAGCGGCTCACACTGTGGGATTGCGCACCGACGGCTCTGTTGTCGCCACGGGCAGCAACAGTCACGGTCAACTGGGGGTTGCCGCCTGGCGACTGAGGTGACGTGTCCGTCTTCCCGGCACGCGGGCGCGTAATCCCGAGTGTTGTCAGGGGCACGACCTAGCCTGCGAGTGTGCGCCTGATACACACCTCCGACTGGCACCTGGGGCGATCCTTCCACCAGGTGGGGTTGCTGGATGCGCAGGCGCAGTTCGCCGACTTCCTTGTCGAGCTGACCCGGGCAGAGCAGGTGGATGCAGTGCTCGTCTCGGGTGACATCTACGACCGGGCGTTGCCGACCCCCGACACGGTGGCTCTGCTCGACGAGACACTTACCCGCCTCGTCGAGACCGGCGCCCCCGTCGTGCTGATCAGCGGCAATCATGACTCCCCGGTGCGGTTGGGTTTCGGCGCCCGGTTGCTGGAGCACGCACGAGTGCACGTGCGGTCCCGGGTCGAGCAGGTCGGCCAGCCGATCGTGTTGGGTGACAGCCGTATTCACGCGATCCCGTATTGCGAGCCGTCGTTGGTGGCCGAGTCGCTCGGTGTCCACCGGCCCAGTCACGCGGGTGTGCTCCGGGCTGCCATGGATCGGATCCGGGTCGATCTGGAGGCACATCCTGGACTCTCCTTGGTCCTCGCCCATGCCTTCGTGGCCGGCGGGGTGGGCAGCGAGTCCGAGCGGGATATCGCGGTCGGTGGAGTCAGTGTCGTGCCGGCCGACGTGTTCGCCGAGGTGGACTATGTCGCACTCGGGCATCTGCACCGCCCGCAGACCATCGGCGACCGGATCGCCTACAGCGGCTCCCCGCTGGCGATGTCGTTCGGCGAGGCCGACCAGGTCAAATCAGTGTCCGTGGTCGAGCTGACTCCCGGGCGTGTGGAAGCTGAGCTGGTCCCGACGCCGGTCCCGCGCCGGTTAGCCGTGCTGCGTGGTCATCTGGACGAGGTGTTGTCCGACCGGTCGCTGGTGTGGGCCGAGTCGGCGTGGTGTCAGGTGGTGTTGACCGACCCGGAACGGCCGCTCGGTGCCCTCGAGCGGGTGCGTGCCCGCTTCCCGCACACGCTGAGCATCGGGTTCGAACCGGCCGATGGGGTGACGCGGCTGGTCGGGCCCGGCCAGTATGCCGCCCGCGTGCGTTCGCGCGCGACCGCGCAGGTGTGCCACGACTTCCTCACCCATGTGCGGGCTGGTGCTGCTCCGACGCCGCCGGAGCAGCAACTGCTCGCCGAAGCGATCGAGGCCACTCGCGTGGCTCGCGGGCCGGCGACGGCCGAGGCCGGCCGGTCGGCGGCGCCTGCCGACGAGCCCGGCGGCCAGACCGGTCAGGCGGGTGTGGCGTGAGACTGCACCGGCTGATCATCGAGGCGTTCGGTCCATTCGCGGAGCGGGTCGAGGTCGACTTCGATGCGCTCGGGTCAGCCGGCATCTTCCTCGTGCACGGTGCGACCGGCAGCGGCAAGACCAGCCTGCTCGATGCGATCTGTTTCGCGCTCTATGCCCAGTTGCCCGGCGCTCGCCCGTCGGGCGCGCAGCTGCGTAGCGATCATGCCGACCCCGATGCCCGACCCCTGGTGCAGGTGGATCTGACTGTCGCCGGGCGACGGCTGCGGATCACCCGATCACCGGAGCACCGGCGTCCGAAGAAACGTGGCACCGGCACGACCCCGGTCAAAGCCTCCGTGGCCGTCGAAGAACGGGGTGGTGGCCGGTGGCAGCAGGTGACCACCCGCGCTGACGAGGCCGGCGATCTGCTGGGCCAGTTGCTCGGCATGCATCTGGAGCAGTTCGCCAAGGTCGTGCTGCTCCCCCAAGGTGATTTCGCGGCCTTCCTGCGGGCCAATCCGGAGGATCGCCGGGCCGTGCTCGAGCGGCTCTTCGACGTCAGCCGGTTCACCGACATCGAGACCTGGCTCGCCGAGCGACGCCGGACGCTCGACCGAGCCGTTCAGACCGAGCACGGTCGGGTCGTGCTGGCCGGCCAACGTCTCGACGACGCGCTGTCCACGGCTCCGGAAACGGTGACCGACGGCCTGCCGTCCTGGAGCGAACTGCCCCCCGAGGCGGTGGCGCAAGCCCTGGAGTCGACGACCGTGCAGTTGCAGCAGTGGGCAGCAGCCGCACTGGCGGATCGTGATACCGCCATCAGCGCCGCCGACCTTACGGCGCAAGCGTTTACGTTGGGCCAGCGACACAACGAGCTCCGGGTTCGCGGCGAACGAGCACTCGCCGGGCAGGCCGAGCTAGCCGCGACCGAGAAGCAGCGCGCTGACGACGCGGTCCGTCTGGCGGCAGCCGAGCGGGCCGCCCGCTTGGGTGGTGATGTGCGGGCGGTCCAGGCCGCTGATGCCGATCTGCTAACCGCCGATGCCGAGGTCGGCTGGGCTGCCACGAGAGTCAGCGATCTCGGTCTCCGGGCTGACCTGGGCACCACCAAGCGCAACGACGATGAGCAGGACGAGCACGAGTGGAGCACGACGACCCTTGCACGCCTGCACGCCCACCACGACACCTGGCCGGCAGCCACCCGCCTCGATCAGTCGATCGCTGAACGAGCGCGATCCGAGGCTGACCTCGCCGAATCGTTAACTGAAGCGCGGCAAGCCGAGGCAGACCTGACCGCCCAGCTCGACGCTAACGCTGAGCAACTCAAGGCCCGGACGGCTCGCCGCCAAGAGCTGGTCCAGTCCGCCGCCGACCTCGACACCATCGACGCCGAGGTGGAGCTTCTGGAGCGACGTAGCCGGGTGCGGGCCGAGCTCGACGGACACCTCACGACAGTGCAGCAGCTCACTGAGACCCACTTGTCGGCAGTGGAGGCAGCCCAGCAGGCTCGGGAAGAGCTGCTCGACCTGCGCCAGCGACGCCTCGACGGGATCGCCGCCGAACTGTCCTCCGGATTGCACGACGGGTCGCCCTGCCCGGTGTGTGGCGCGACCGAGCACCCCGCACCGGCCGCCGCATCCGACCCGGACCAAGTCGTCTCCGCTGCCGATGTGGAAGCAGCCGAAGCCCGGTGTCTGCCGTTGGACAAGCGAGTCACGCACCTGGCCGAAGCGCGAGCCGCTGCGCTAGCCCTCCGCGATGCCCGGCTCGCTGATCTACAGGGCGAGTCCCGCGACCAGGAGGAACTGCGATCTGCCCTGCGAGCAGCCCAGGACCGCCGCGACACTGCACTAGCCGCGCGTGACGAGCAGATCCAGCTGACCGAGAGCATTGATGAGCTGACCGAGGCCCGTGACACGGCACTCGCCGAGCACGCCAAGCTACGCGCCAGAGTGGCCGAACTTGACGGTCAGCTGACCGTCGTGACGGACGAGCGAGCCCAAGATGCCCGGGCCCTTACCGCCTTGCTCACGGCGCATGCGGCCGAGTGCCCCTGCGTTGGGAGTGCGACTACGGGCCTCGTTGACATGGTCGGCAACGGGTGCATCGACAGCGTGGTCGACCATGCTCCGGACATGGATCGCGGCCTCAGAGTCGACTATGACGCTGCCCGCGACCGGCACAAGGCAGCGATCACCGCGCTGAGTGATCTCGACGCGGCTCGCACGCAGCAGCAGCGCGCCGGAACCCGAGCGCGGAGCGCCCGCCGAGCCGCGGAGCAGGCAGCTCGCGACGAGGGTTTCGCCTCGATCGACGAGGCACTGGCTGCGGCCCTGCCTGAGCAGGAATGCGACACGATCCGAGCCGAGTTGACGAAAGCGCAACGTCAGGCCGACCTGCTGGCCGCCGAGCTGGCTGAACCCGACATTCGTGCTGCCCTCGACGGCGACCCTGCCGACCTTGACGAGCTTCAGTCATCCGCAGACGCGGCCCGGCGAGCCAGGTCCGTGGCTGAGCAGGCACACGCGCTGGCCGAGGCTGCCACCCGGCAGTTCGTCAACGGTGCTGACGAGCTCGCTGCTTCGGTGCAGTCCCACACGGCAGCGTCCGAGCACGCTGCCGTGGCCTCTCGACTGGCCGATGCGGTCGCGGGTCTCGGGTCGGACAACACGATGCGAATGCGCGTGTCCGCGTTCGTGCTCGCGGGCCGTTTGGAGCGGGTCGTCGAGCTGGCCAACGAGCGGCTCTCTCGGATGGGTGACGGCCGGTTCCGGCTGGAGCACGACGACGGCCCAGCGCGGCGCGGTCGCCGCAGCGGCCTCGGCCTCGCTGTGGCCGACCTGTGGACCGGCAGGAGCCGCGCAACAGAGACTCTCTCCGGCGGTGAATCGTTCATGGCATCACTCGCCTTGGCCCTCGGGCTCGCCGATGCCGTGCAAGAGGAGACCGGCGGGCTACACCTGGAGACCCTCTTCGTGGACGAAGGATTCGGCAGCCTCGACGACGAGAGTCTCGATCAGGTCATGACCGTCCTCGACGGCCTACGCGAAGGAGGCCGCTGCGTCGGCGTGGTCAGCCACGTCGCCGACCTACGCACCCGCATCCCCGCCCAAGTGCATGTGCTCAAGGATCAGTCCGGGTCACAGGTCCAGCTCCGCATCGGAGCATGACTGCGCTTTCCCGCCACGTGTCACAGCTCTGTCACTGTGTACAAGGCTACGACCCAGCAGGTCACGATCGGATGGCTAGTATCGGACGCGAGGTTACTCATGGTCGACACCAAAAGGGGCGTGAGTCGCGGTGAAACGGGGCGTTAAGTCGTCAGACCCCGGACGCTCGTTCTGGTGGTTGTTGGCCCCCATTGTTGGTGCCATAATCCCCATTGCTGGGGGCGCTGGCTGGCTCGGGGCAATCGGGGGGGCCATCGTCCTCTCGGCGGTGGCTGAAATTGGACATGTGAAGGACTGGTGGTCAAAGCGGACCGATCAAGACCGGGTCGCCGAACTTGCTGGCGCGGGCAAGAGCTCGATCAAGGACCTGAGTCTGGATTCGTTGCGGGTCCACGCATCCGATCGTGACGTGTCGCAGTTCGCCCCTCGGGATCGACTGCCTGAAGTGCGCGATCTGCTGGCTAACAAGACTCCGGTACTGGTCGAGGGAAAGTCCATGACGGGCAAGACCCGTTTGGTCGTGCAGGTCCTTCGCGAGAACTGGGCTGACGCCAAGCTGTGGTTCCCTACTGGCGATGATGGGATTCAGCAGTTAAACGATTCAAAGCAAGACCCGGCTGATGGGACGGTGGTCTTCCTCGATGATGTTGATCGGTTCTTGTCGAATGGCTCATTAACGGTGACGCTTCTCGACACATGGTTGGCGGCCGGGTGTGTGTTGGTTGCGACGATGACGTCCGCTAAATACTCTCAGTGGCGTGACGACGCGTCGACAAAGCTGATCGGGTGGGATGTCCTGAATAAGTTCAAGAAGGTCCATCTCGATCTGTTGCCCACAGACGACGAAGTCGCGGCAATGCCACCTACCTATGCAGAGCTGATTCCGACCGCACGAGAGCTTGGGCTGCCAGCTATTCTGGGCGGAGCCCCACTGGCACGCGATAGGTTCCGAGACGGCTTGGAAGAGCGGTCGTCGGGGTGGTCGCTGGTCCGTGCCGCAGTGGACTGGCGCCGGGTTGGGCTCGGCCCAGCGACAAGAGGTCAACTGCAGAAACTAGTCGAAGCCTACCCTGACCCCCCGCTGGCAACGAAAGACTGGGATGCCGCCTGGAAATGGGCAACTCAGACGATCAATCACACGGTTGCCTTGCTCAGGCCCGTGGGAAACGACCGGTGGGAAGCTCTCGACGTGATCGCCGACGATGCTACCTGGCCCCTACACCGAAGCGTCCTGCGCGCTATCGCTGCTGCCGATCTGGCGCCCGTTCAATTGTTGCGCCTAGCCGTTCGGGCATATGTTGAAATGCACTCCAAACTGGAGGACTGGATTGAGGATCTACTCGACCGGGCGCTCCAGGGCGACGACTCCAGCGTGTCAGATCGCGCCGCGCTGCTTCTCACCTCAGTATTGATCGACGAGGGTCGAGACCTCCAGAAGGTAGAAAGGCTGCTAAAACGAGCCCTCCACAATCGGCCCAACGACCCTAACGTACTCACGGTCTATGCCCGGTGGCTCGAGACTATAAAGGATGTCGATCGAGCTGAGTTGATGTACCAGCGGGCATTAGCTGCTGATCCCAAAGACGTCAACAGCCTCGGTCTCTACGCGGTTTTCCTGGACACCGTGCGTAACGACCCTGATCAGGCTGAAATAATGTTCCAACGGGCGCTATCCGCCAACCCCGACGACGCCACGACTCTCGGCAACTACGCCCTCTTCCTGCACACCGTGCGCAACGACCCCGATCAGGCCGATCAGATGTACCAGCGAGCCCTCGACGCCGACCCCACCCACGCCACCATCCTCGGCAATTACGCCAGCTTCCTGCACACCGTGCGCCAGGACTCCGATCAGGCCGAGCAGATGTACCAGCGGGCATTGGATGCCGACCCAGGTCACGCCAACAACCTCGACAACTACGCGGACTTCCTGAACACCGTGCGCAAGGACCCCGATCAGGCCGAAGCGATGTACCAGCGAGCATTGGCCGTCGACCCCGACGATGCCATGACCCTCGGCCACTACGCGCTCTTCCTGGAAAGCGTGCGGAAGGACTCGGACCAGGCTGAGGCGATGTACCAGCGAGCCCTCGACGCCGACCCCACCAACGCCACCAACCTCGGCAGCTACGCGATCTTCCTCGAAACCGTGCGGAAGGACCCGGATCAGGCCGAGGCGATGTACCAGCGAGCCGTCAACGCCGACCCCACCAACGCCACTAACCTCGGCCGCTACGCGATCTTCCTCGAAACCGTGCGGAAGGACCCGGATCAGGCCGAGGCGATGTACCAGCGAGCCCTCGACGCCGACCCCACCCACGCCACCATCCTCGGCAGCTACGCGATCTTCCTCGAAACCGTGCGGAAGGACCCGGATCAGGTCGAGGCGATATACCAGCGAGCCGTCAACGCCGACCCCACCAACACGACTAACCTCGGCCGCTACGCGTTCTTCCTGCACACGGTGCGGAAGGACCCTGATCAGGCTGAGGCGATGTACCAGCGAGCCGTCAACGCCGACCCCACCAACGCCACTAACCTCGGCCGCTACGCGATCTTCCTGCACACGGTGCGGAAG
>PDWI01001367.1_pt1 | contig 38550 bp, 32 predicted proteins | sample 1430891 | NCBI WGS metagenome assembly PDWI01 (sample SAMN01162508, study PRJNA174530) | Oral metagenome, whole genome shotgun sequencing project. | biome: Marine environment; feature: Marine mammal; material: Swab sample of the gingival sulcus; isolation source: swab sample of gingival sulcus... | reverse complement strand
GATATGGCGGAATGGCAGACGCGCATGGTTCAGGTCCATGTGATCGCAAGATCGTGGGGGTTCAAATCCCTTTATCCGCATAGTTTTTCTTTTTTGAGGTCAGCATGGATAGGCAGTTTTACAAGACATTTTTGAATATCGCATGGCCGATTGCCCTTCAAAACTTAATTGGCTCGGCGCTCAATTTAATCGATACGTTGATGATTGGCGGCTTGGGTGAAGCATCGGTAGCAGCAGTTGGCATTGCCAACCGGCTGTTTTTTTTCTTTATGGTCAGCGTCTTTGGCATTTACAGCGGCTGCGGCATTTTTAGCGCCCAGTTTTGGGGTAAAAAAGACTTTGTAAACTTACATCGTGTACTCGGCATCATGGCCAGTTTGGCCTTGCCCTTTGCACTCGTCTTTGCCGCGGTGGCCTTTTCTTTACCGGAAAGCTATATGTTTTTATTTCAGCGCGACGCCACAGTTATCGACTTGGGGGCAAGTTACTTGCGCATTATTGCACCAGCCTATATTTTAATGACGCTGTCTTTTTTATATTCTTTCAGCAGCCGCACCGTACATCGCACTAAGTCGGCCATGCTGATTAGCCTGTTGGCAATAGCGATTAACACGCTGTTAAACTACGTTTTAATCTACGGCAATTTTGGCGCGCCCCAGTTGGGCGTCAGCGGCGCGGCGATTGCCACCTTAATTGCCCGCGCAGTTGAGTTATCGCTGTTTTTAACATTGGTTTACGGCGCTAAAGACCACCCGCTCAAAAGCAGTATTGCCGAAATGTTTTCCTATAGTAGGGCGCTGTTTAGCGAGGTCGTCAAGGGCAGCACAGTCGTGTTTTTTAATGAAATGATTTGGGCGCTCGGACAGGCGGTGTTCTTTATGGCCTACGGTTTTTTGGGTACGACGGCCATTGCCGTCGCCCAAATTTACGAAGTCGTCGTCGATATTTTCATCTCCTTTTTCGTCGGCATATCGAGTGCCTGTGGCGTGATGATTGGCAATGTGCTGGGCACTAGTCAATTTGACTTGGCCGAGCAATACGCCAAGCGCTTTGTCAAAATTACCTTTGTAATCGCCGGCCTGGCCAGCGTCATCATCATCGGTTTGGCCTTTATCGTACCGAACTTTTACGGCAGTTTTTCTGTCGAAACGCGCCATTTGCTAATGCTGACCATTATCGTCGGCGGCATATTTCACTTGCCGCGCATGTATAATTTTGTGGCCTTCGTCGGCGTTTTGCGCAGCGGTGGCGACACGCTATTTTGCATGTTGACTGACCTAATTGGCGTTTGGGGCGTTGGCATACCGTTGGCCTTTGCCTTTTCACTGGTTTGGCCGCGGCCAATTTATCAGGTTATCGCCATCGTCTCGCTCGGCGAAATACTGGTTTTTGCAGCCGGACAGTGGCGCATCAGACAGAAAAAATGGCTAAATAATATGGTCGAAAAGTTTTAGGTCACTAAATATTTTTTTGTTGCGCTTTGCAATTGATTTTTGCCCTCAATTATCGCATAATAAAAACAGGTGTTTGTAAGACGAAAAGGAGTTGTTATGCACTATCATCCGGGAAAAGAGAACAATGGGAAATTGGGCATTATCGCCCTCAAGAGCAGTCGCGATTTGGCTGAAGCGGTCGATTACTACATCAGTTCGCGCCGCCACATCGACATTGCCGAACAGGGGCTGTACGAGGGCGTGCAAGACAGTTATTTAATCGACGTCAACGAAGTGCGCTTTTCTAACGGCGAGGGCAAGGTCGTCGTCGAGGAGAGCGTACGCGGCAAAGACATTTACATTATCGCCGATGTCGGCAATCATAGCTGTACCTACGACATGTTCGGCATGACCCATCACATGGGGCCAGACGAACACTTTCAAGACATCAAGCGCGTCGTTTCGGCCTTAAATGGCCGCGCCAAGCGCGTTACTGTCATTATGCCATTGTTTTACGCCAGTCGCCAGCACAAGCGCAAGTATCGCGAATCGCTCGACTGCGCCCAAGCTATGCAAGAGCTCGAATTGCTCGGCGTACACAGTATTTTAACCTTTGATGTGCACGATCCGAACGTTCAAAATGCCATTCCGTTAGTCGCGTTTAACAACTTATATCCGACCTTTAACATCGTCAAAAAAATGTACGAAGTCGACAATCGATTACTGATAAACAACGAAAATTTAATTGTCGTCAGCCCCGATACCGGCGCGATGGATCGCTCGATTTATTATTCTAGCGTGCTGGGTGTCGACGTCGGCATGTTCTATAAAAGGCGCGATTATTCGCGCGTCGTCAAGGGCAAAAACCCAATTGTCGAACACGAATATATGGGGCGCGACGTCGCCGGACTGGACGCCTTAATCGTCGACGATATGATTGCGTCGGGCGAATCGGTCTTTGACGTCGCCCGCGAACTGAAAAAGCGCGGCGCCAAGCGCGTCTTTGTGGCGACCACTTTTGCCCTGTTTACCGAAGGCTTGGCCAAGTTTGAAAAATCGTACCAAGAGGGTTTAATCGAAAAAGTTTTTTCGACCAATTTAACCTATATTCCAGATGGCGCCTTGCAGTCTAACTGGTTTGAATCGGTCGATATGTCTGGTTTTTTGGCCGATGTCATCGACCACGTCAATCTCGACGAGTCAATTGAAGATTTAACCGATGATGCCAGCAATATCAAACGCTTTATTCGCCAAGCCAAAAAATTAAAGGGTTAGTTGGCCGGTTGTGGAGCAAATGAAATTAAATCTTAAAAAATTAGTATTAATTATATTGAGCTTCTTCGGCATGGCGATGTTCGACAGCTTAAAGGGCGTCTTCTTGCCCGACTTTATCAGCCGTTATCAAGTCAGCTATTCGCTAATTGGCAGCTTGTTTTTGTCGGCTTCGCTGGCCTATATGGTCGGCTCTTATTTTAGTGGGCGGGCAATTGACTATTTTGGCAATGGCAAAATGATGCAGTTTGCGGCGCTGTTGGCCGTTGCCGGCTTGGCGGTCGTCGTCTTTGTGCAGTCGATGGTCGGCCTATTTGTCGGCTTTGTCGTCGTCAGTTTTGCCACCGCCTGTTCATCGATGGTGATTAACAGTACAATTCCACAGCTCGACGTCAAAAATCACGGTCTACTGATGAACTTTGTACACTTTAGCTACGGCTTGGGAGCGGCCTTGACGGTTCGCCTGAGCGGCGCGCTAATTGCCGCCGGTTGGCAGTATCCATCGGTTTACAGCCTAATTTTTTTGGCCTTTGGTACGATGCTAATTTTATCGCTGTTGGTGCATTTGCCGGAGCGGCCTGCAATAAGTGAGCTGGACAGGGCGTTTAGCACAATCGAAAAACAGCTGATTGCACTATTTGGCATGGCGATGGGCTTTTACGTCATCGCCGAATTGCAAACTGGGGCGTGGTTGATCAACTTTGCCGTCAAGCGCTATCAACTGACTGAAAATGACGCGTCGACCTATATGTCATTGTTCTTTTTATTGCTCTCAATTGGCCGCATCGGCGGCGGCGTTATCGCCGAGCGCTACGGCTACTTAAAGACGGTTACCATCTCACTGCTAATCGGTATGACGCTATACGTCAGCGGCCTGTTAATCGGCCTAAATGGCCTTTACCTACTGGCGCTGGCCGGCCTGTTCTTTTCAATTGCCTTTCCGACCATTACCTTGGCACTAAAGCTCTATTTCCCCAATAAGTTGAGCCGCGCGATGGGCGTTATTATGACCATTTCGGTGGCGATGAGCGTGTTGAGCAATTTTTTAATGGGCTCATTAAGCGATTACTTTGGCGTTTACCCGGCGATGTTTGTCATGCCGACGGTGCTGGCAATTAGCGCCCTGTTGTTAATGACAATTCAGCGGCGCTTCGACAGTTTAATCGACGCGGTGCGCAATGTAGACATTGATCAGTGATAGGGCTGCTAAAATGTAAAAGATGTACTGTGCGCCCAACGTCGCCCAAATAAAGCCGGCGCTAATGGCCGCCGAAATTGAAATGACGTGGTCGAGCGCCAAACCGAACGACAGGGTGCTGGTAACGTCGGCCGGATCAGTTGAAATCGACTTTAGATAGAGCGTTCTGACCAAGCCCATTTGATTTGACATTTTATCGAGAATGAAAATAATATAGATGATGGCGAGTGGTATTAAACCGTTGCTGAAAAAATTGCTATCAATTGCACTCAGTGTCAGCCCAAAGGCCAAGTAGACCAAGACAAACGATAGGGCGTCGATGTAGAGCAATTTTTTTATGCCAAATTTATCGGCCAGTTGGCCCAGCTTGGGGATGAAAAACATGCCGATAAAAGAGCCAATAATCGTTAAAATGGCAATTGTGTCGGGGCCTTTTCCAAACAGGCTGATGATAACCCAGGGGCTAAACACCAACATAATTTGCTTTTGCAGGCCGTATAAGATGACCAGCACGTAGTAATATTTGTATTCGCGCCGGTAGACAAAGCGCAGTTTTTTCTCGCCGACTAGGCTGTGGGCGTGCTTCTTTAGCTTGATATAGGCGATTAGCGCGGCGCAGCCGGCTAGGGCGGCCAGTATAAAAACGCCCGTAAAATTGCGCTCAAAGCTAAAGATGCCAAACTTAAAGCCGACGAACACGATTAGGCCGGCAACCATCCAGGCCGCCGTATGAACGCCGCGAAAGCGCCCCATATTTTTGCCAATTTCATGCTTTTCCGACAGCGAAATGCTGATCGAGTCGACCATTGGCATGGCTAGGTGTTGACCCATTGAATTGATAAAGACAAAGAACAGCATGACGCCGTAAGCCGGCCTAAAAAAGCCCAGTACGCCAATGCCGATAATCGACAGCGTTTGAGCGACAATGGCGATGGTCGTGTTGGGGAATTTGGCCAGTAGCACGACGACAAACACCGTTAAAACGCCGGGCAGCTCGCGCGGAAATTCGATTAGGCCACGCTGTAGTGCAGTTACGCCGTAAACCGTCTTGAGGTAGTTTGACAAGACGACGGCGACTAAACCGCCGGCCAAGGCCGACAGTGCAATCGCCACTAAAAATATTTTAAAACCGCGTTCTTTTGTAGTCAGTTGTCGTTTCATGTGCAATACTTTTCCGTTATTTGGCGTAGTTGTCGCGTTCGAATAGTTTTTTAATCGTCGCCATATCGTTTGAGTAGGCGATGGCCAGCATCAATTTGATGCGCGCTTTTTGACCGTTTAGGTTTGAACCGAAAATGGCGCCCATTTCTCGCAGTTGGCGACCGCCACCCAAGTAGCCGTAGCTGTCGCGCACGCGGCCGGCGGGGCAGCGCGATACGATGACGACCGGTATATTGTTCGCAATGGCGCGCTGTAGGCCGGGCAACATCGCCGGTGGCAAGTTGCCACGCCCCATGGCTTCGATCACAAAGCCATTTGCGCCGCGTTCGATTAAGTATTGTAGTAGGGTATCGTCCATGCCGATGACCGCTTTAATGAGGTGCACGTCGTCAGCCAAGCTGTCGACTTCAATGTGGTAGTGTTTATAGAGATTGCGGTAGTAGATAACTTGGTCGCTGTCGACGATGCCGAGCGGACCGAATTCCATGCTCTTAAAAGTGTTTAAGGCCATCGTATGCGTTTTGGTCGCCTCGACGGCGGCGGTAATGTCGTTGTTCATCACGATTAAGACGCCGCGCTTTTTAGAATCGGCGCTGGCCGCTGTGCAAATTGCCGCCGACAAGTTGGCTGGGCCGTCGTAACCCAATTCCGAGGCATTGCGCATTGCCGCCACAAATACGATTGGCTTTTCGCTGTTTAGCGACAAGTCGAGGTAAAAGGCGGTTTCTTCCAGCGTGTCGGTGCCATGTGTGACGACGACGCCGTCGATATCGCTGCGCAATAACAGGTCGAGTACCACTTTTCTCAGTTCGACCAACTGAGCTAGCGAAATGTGTGGGCTGGGCAGCTCGGCGAAATTAATAATTTCAATTTCGGCAATTTTGTCGATGTTCATGACCATCGCCATAATTTCTTCCGACTGCATCGCCGGAATGGCGGCGGCAAGCCGAGCGTCGACCTTCATTGAAATCGTTCCGCCGGTAAAGACGACGGCAATTTTTTTGGGCATCTTTAGTCCTTTCGGGTTTCCGCTTTTCACTTATTATACCACTTATTGTCAAAATGGTGTATAATGAAATGGCGAAAAGCAGACAAATGTGAGGTAATTATGATTTATTTAGACAATGCGGCGACGACGCCGGTTTTGCCGGCCGTAGCCGAAATCGTCAACAAGTATATGTGTCGCGTATACGGCAATCCGTCGTCGCTACACCAGTACGGCGTGGCGGCTGAAAAGGCAGTCAAGACCAGTCAAAAAATAGTTGGCAAGGCGCTCAACTGTCGCAGCGAGGCGGTTGTTTTTACGTCGGGCGGTAGCGAAAGCAACAATATGGTACTGCTCAATGGCAAATTTGTCGGCGCCAAAAAGCCACTTCATTTTATTACGTCGCAAGTCGAACACGCTTCGCTGCTCAATTGTTTTAAGTATCTCGAAACGCTCGGCCACAGCGTTAGCTACTTGCCATTTGACGCTGCCGACGGCGTGCGGCCGGCCGATGTCGTGGCGGCGCTGCGGCCCAATACGGCGCTAATTAGCATTATGCTGGTCAATAACGAACTGGGTACGATTAACCCTTTAGCTGAAATTAAAGCGGCCCTAGCGGGCGCCGCCTACCATGGCTTACTGCACAGCGACGCCTCGCAGGCAGTCGGCAAAATAGCGGTGGACATGGCGGCGCTGGGCGTCGATTTATTAACCGCTTCGGCCCATAAATTTCACGGGCCAAAGGGCGTTGGCCTGCTGATTGACAATACCCAAAACCGAATAGCACCGCTTATTTTGGGCGGCGGTCAGCAGGGTGGGCGCCGTTCTGGTACAGAAAATGTGGCCGGCCTTGCCGGCCTTGCTCAGGCCCTGTCTTTGGCGCTTGCCAAGCAGTCGGAACAGCGGGAGACCGCCTTGGCGTTTAAGCGCGATTTAGCTGATTTAGCGGTGCGCTTGGGTGCGACCAATTGTCGCTTTTTAGGTGATATTGCGAACAGTTCGCCCTATATAACGGCGCTGGCCATCAAAAATCAAAAGTCAGAAGTGCTGTTACACGCACTCGAAGCGGCCGGCGTCATCGTATCGTCTGGTTCGGCTTGCCACAGCAACGCCGCGCAGACCATTTCGCATGTCATTAAGGCGATCGCCTTAGACGACGACTTTGCCGAGGGCGTCATTCGCATTAGTACGTCGCCGACGACCAGTGTGGACGATTGTCAACGGGCGCTGGTCATCATTGAAAAGACCATTAAACAACTGTTGAGCGTCAAAATGTAGAGTAGCCGAGGAGGAACTATTGGATAAACAGCTATTTGTCATTCGCTATGGCGAAATTGCGCTAAAGGGCAAAAATCAAAAAGATTTCGTCGCTCGCTTAGTTAAGAACATTCGGGGCGCCTTGAGCGATTTCGACGACATTGCACTGAGCCGCGAATACGGCCGCATCTTCGTCTACTGTCCGGCTGCGCAGGCGCCTCAAGTAAGTGCACAGCTCGACAAGGTATTTGGCATTGTTTCCTATTCGCCGGCCGAGCGAGTGGACAGCGATTTAGAGGCAATTGCCGATTGCGCCGTGCGCCAAATTAAAGCGCTGGCAGAGCGGCGCGGCAGCTTTACATTTAAGGTTGAAACGCGGCGCGCCAACAAAAAATTTGCACTGACATCGCCCGAGCTGTCGCGCGAAGTGGGCGGCCGCATTTTGCGCGCCGTCAAAGGGCTTAGCGTCGACGTGCATCGGCCGGCGGTGACTTGCAATATCGAAGTGCGCGGCAACGCCTACATTTACACCGACGTCGTCGCCGCACAGGGCGGCATGCCCTATAAATCGGCCGGCAAGGGCCTATTGTTGTTGTCGGGCGGCATCGATAGTCCGGTGGCCGGTTACCTAATGGCGCGGCGCGGACTCGAAATTGAGGCCGTCCACTACCACAGCTTTCCCTATACGGGGCAGCGCGCCTATGACAAAGTGGTCGAATTGGCGCGTAAACTTGCCCAGTACACCGGTTCAATTCGCCTGCACAGCGTCAATATTTCCGCTATTCAGCTGGCGATTCGCGAACACTGCCCGGCCGAAGAAATGACCATTTTATCGCGCCGCGCGATGATGTTCATCGCCGACCGCATCGCAGCGGACAGGCGCTGCAAGGCGCTGCTGACCGGTGAAAATTTGGGCCAGGTTGCCTCGCAGACCATCGAGAGCATCAATGTGACGAGCGATGTGACCAAGCGGCCGATATTTCGCCCGTTGATTGCAATGGATAAATTGGAAATTGTGCGCATTGCCGAACGCATCGGTACCTTTGAAACGTCGATTCTACCATATGAAGACTGCTGTACCGTCTTTTTGCCAAAGCGCGTCGTCACCAAGCCGCGCGTCGAAAATATTAAGCGTTCTGAGGCACTCTACCCGATGCAACAGCTCATCGACGCCGCACTGGCCGCCACGAAAACGGCAGTGATACACCCTAAAGAAGATTTATCGCTTTAACATTTGCCAAAGTTTCGCTCAAATAAGTGAAACTTTGTCAATTGGCGCGATTTTTTGTTAAAAGATTATCATTTGCAATTAATCTACTTTAATGTAACGTATTATAGCCTTTTTTGCCGAAAAAAGGGCATTTTTTACAAATAATACAAAAAATTTTAAGTAACAAAAACTTTTTTTGCCTTTTTTTTGGTATAATAATAATGAGCTGGGAGCAATAAGACAGGAGGCAGCTATGAAAACGAGAATTAGAGGTGGCAATGTCGTCTTAGAAACAGCTTGTAAAAATGCCGATATCATTATTGAAGACGGCTTAATTGTGGCGATTGATTCGCCCAGTGATGCAGGTGTCGACGTCGACGTCGAGGTCGATGCGACGGGCTGCATTGTCTTTCCCGGGTTTATCGATCCGCATACCCATATGAACCTACAACAGTCGGCCAAGTTTCGCGCCGCCGACGATTTTTATAGTGGTACTATAGCGGCCGCCCTAGGCGGCACCACTGCCATTATCGACCACATCGGTTTTAGCCCAGCGGGCAGTCCTTTAATGACCAGTATTGACAATTATCACAATTTAGCCAAAGATGCCGTCATCGATTATGGCTTTCACGGCGTTATTCAACATGTCGACGACGCCATTATTGCCGAATTAAAAGACATCATCAAAAATGAGGGGGTCAGTAGCTTTAAGGCCTATTCGACCTATGGTTTTCCGGCGAACGATCAAGATTTGCTGCGCCTGTTGGCGGCCGTTAAGGAAGCGGGCGGCGTATTGACGGTACACTGTGAAAACGACGGTATTACCAAATACTACAATGACATGTTTGTCGCAGCGGGCAAAACTGAACCGCGCTACTTTCCCCAATCGCGCCCCAATATCGCCGAGGCCGAAACGGTTGGCCGCCTAATCGATTGGGCGCATCAACTGGGTGACGCGCCAGCCTATATCGTGCACACGTCGGCCAGACAGAGCCTAGAAAGGGTTAGGCTAGCGCGCCAACGCGGTCAAAAAAATGTCTTCGTTGAAACCTGTACGCAGTATCTAACGCTCGACGAGGGCCTTTATCAAGCTGAACCGGCGTGCGCTGCGCGCTACATTATGGCGCCGCCGCTACGCAGTTTGGCCGACCAAGCAGCGCTTTGGCAGGCGCTATTAGACGGCACAATACAAACCGTCGGCACCGATCACTGTCCCTTTATGTTAGCCGAAAAACAGCTTGGCAGCGCCGATTATCGGCAGGCACCCGGCGGTATTGCCGGCGTGCAGGAACGGCCCTTGATCATGTATACAGAGGCGGTTGTCAAGCGCGCCATGCCACTGGTCGACTTTGCCAAGGTGATGAGCACCAATGCCGCCAAAATCTTTAACTGCTACCCGCAAAAGGGCGCGATTAAAGTCGGCTCCGATGCCGATTTAACAATTATTAACCCGGCTAAGCCGTTTCAGTTTAGCGCCGACCGATTGCATTCTAATTGCGACTATTCGCCCTACTGCGATTATCGAGCGGCGGCTTCAATTGAAAAAGTTTTTTCAAAGGGCAAGCTGATCGTCGACGGCGACCAATTTGTCGGCGCGCGGGCGGCGGGCAGTTTTTTGAAGCGCTAGAGTAAATTGTTAGACAATTGAAATTTTTTTACAAGCGTATATAATATTAAGTGAATATGGGAGGATATAATAATGATTGGACGACCGTCGGTAAGAAAAGTTGATGCTTACGCCAAGGCGAGCGGTGCCGAAAAGTACGTCGCCGATTTGCAGTCTGAAAAATATTGCCATGGGCTGTTTATTCGCTCTGATAGGGCGCATGCCGAGGTGCTGGCAATTCATTATCCAGCATTACCAGATGGCTATCACGCCGTCGACCACCGCGATATTGCCGGCAACAACCAAGTGCACATCGTGCTTGACGACATGCCAATTTTTGCCGGTGGCATCGTTAAATACATCGGTGACCCGATTGCCATGATCGTCGGCCCCGATGCCGCAGTGGTGCAAGAGTTGGTCGAACAGACCAAGGTAGACTATCGCGATTTAGCGCCGATTATCGACCCGGCTGAGGCCGTCGACAAGCACTTCGAATACGCCATAGATAAGGGTGACTTCGCCAAGGTTTTGGCCGAGGCCGATGACGTCTTTGAAGAGACCTTTACAACTGGTCTGCAAGAACAGGCCTATTTGGAAACACAGGGCATGATCGCCTATTACAAAGACAGTATTATGACTGTGCGCGGTTCGTTGCAGTGCCCGTACTACGTCGAGCGCGCCGTCATGCAGGCGCTCGGTTTACCGGCGGAACGCGTACAAATTATTCAAGATAGCATCGGTGGCGCCTTTGGCGGCAAAGAGGACTATCCATCGGTGCTGGCCTGCCAAGTGGCAGTGGCCAGCTACAAGACTGGCTTGCCAGTGCGCGCCGTCTTCGAACGGCGCGAAGACATCATTGTAACCAGCAAAAAACACCCTTCTAAGAGCCATTATAGGGCGACGATTAAAGACGGCAAAGTGACCGGTATGAGCGTTGAAATCCGCTATGATGGCGGCGCATATTCGACTTTGTCATCGGTCGTTTTGCAGCGCGGTTTAATCAGTTCGACCGGCGTTTACACATTTGACAATTTGGCAATTCACGGCGATGTCGCCGTCACCAATACGGTGCCAAATGGCGCGTTCAGGGGCTTTGGTGCACCGCAGGTGTTCTTTGCCATCGAAATGTTTATGAACCATTTGGCCGATCATCTCAAAGTCGAGCGCTTGGCCTTTAAGCGCGCTTACCTATCTAAACAGGGCGACCGCACGTCGACCAACGGCATCTACCATTTTCCGGTGCCGGTTGGCCCGATGATGGACGAAGTCGCCCAAAAAAGCGATTACTACAACAAGAAAAAACTATACAGTCAGCCGCAGACGGGGCGCTATCGCCGCGGCATTGAAATGTCGCATTACTTCCACGGTGGCGGCTTTACCGGCAATGGCGAAATAGAGATTATCAAGGCAGTTGCCAAGGTTAAAAAGCACGCCGACAACCGCGTTGAAATACTGGCTGCCAATACCGATATGGGGCAGGGCGTGTTTACCACTTTTAGAAAAATTGTCGGCAAAGAGCTCGATATTCCCTACGACCAAATTATCTACGACTATCCCGATACGCTAAAAGTGCCCGATTCTGGCCCGACAGTTGCTTCGCGTTCAATTATGATCGTCGGCGAATTGATTAGGCAGGCGGCCAGCCAGTTAAAAGAAAATTGGCAAGACGGCGTCGAGCAGGTCTTTGAAGCGCGCTTTAAGCCGGCCGATTATATTATTCCCTTTGATATTGAAAACTTTCAGGGCGATGCCTATCCGTCGTTTTCGTACGGCGTCGTCGCCTGCGAAGTAGAAGTTGACACCTTGACGGGCATGCACAATTTGCTGGCCGTTCACGGCAGTTTCGACGTCGGCACGCCAATTGACCACAATATTGTAATCGGTCAATTAGAGGGCGGCGTCATGCAGGGCATTGGCCATTCCTACATGGAAGAAATGCACATCGACGGCAAGGGCCGCATTAGAAATAGCAGCTTTAGCGACTATTTGTTGCCGACGTCGCTCGATGCGCCGATGCTCAACTTATCGACCTATGTCGAACCCTACCCAGAGGGCCCATTTGGCGCCAAGGGTTGTGGCGAACTGCCCGTTGTCGGCGTGGCGGCGGCCTATATTGGCGCCCTAGAAAGCTGTGTCGGCAAGAATATCAACGAGATGCCGATGACTGTCGAGCGCACGCTCGCCTATTTGAAGGGGGAAGAATAATGTCAATTACTTATACACTTAATGGCGTAAAGACCGAGTACGATGGACCGCTCAACGCCTGTTTACTCGATGTCATTCGCGAACAGCACCATTTAACGGGTGCCAAAATAGGCTGTAAAGAGGGCGAATGTGGTGCCTGTTCAGTTATTATCGACGGTCAGTTGGCCAATTCTTGTCTAGTCGCGATGGGCCGCGTCGCCGGTTGCGATGTGATGACAATTGAGGGCTTTGCCAAAACTGAGCGCTTTAAGGTACTGGAAGAAGCCTATGCCAGCGTTGGCGCCGTACAGTGCGGCTTTTGTATTCCGGGTATGATTATGGCTTCAGAGAGCTTGTTGTGCCGTCATCCACACCCGACTGAAGAGCAAATTCGCACCGGTTTATCGGGCAATTTATGCCGTTGTACTGGCTACAACGCCATCGTTAAAGCTATTATGCGCGCGGCCGAGCAGGGAGGTACACTATGGGATCAGTAATAGCCAGAGATTTAAAGCATGCACTGCAAGTTAAACGGCAGCAGCCGCAGCTCGTCCTGTACGGCGGCGGCACCGACTTGATGGTTGAAGATAGAGATTGCGACTATTTGTTCTTACACCAAGTAGCAGAGCTAAGGGCCATTCGGGAAGACGCCGAGTCGCTCACAATAGGCGCCGGCTGTAGCTTTACGCAAGTTGCCGACTACGCCAACATACCGAGCATTTTAAAAGAGGCGATCGACTATTTGGCGGCGCCGGCCATTCGCAACCTCGGCACAATTGGCGGCAACATCGGCAACGGTTCGGCCAAGGCCGATACGGCGTTGATTTTCTTCTTGTTCGACGCCATTGTCAACTTGCAGTCGCAAGATGGCGCGCGCGCGCTGCCGATTAAAGAATTTTATCTCGATCGCAAAAAATTGGCGCTAAAGGACGATGAAATTATCGTTTCAATCACTATTCCGAAGCGCAATTACGGACAATATTACTATAAAAAAATTGGTGCGCGCAAGGCACTTGCCATATCGCGACTCGATTTAGCGGCTACATATCGCATTGTCGATGGCCGCATTGAACACTTCGCCGTGGCAATTGGTGCGATTGCACCGCTCATTATCAGGCGACCCGATTTTGACAATATGTTCATTGGCCTCACGCTGGCAGAGGCGCGTGCCAAACGCGCCCAGTACATCGCCTTATACGACGACATCATCAAGCCAATTGACGGCCGCGTTTCAGCATTTTACCGCAAGACGGTTAGCATTAACCTACTCAATGACTTGTTGGACAGCATTGGATTATAGCAGTTTTACAACGGCTGGTATTTGCAAATAATATATAAGGAGTATGCTATGTTTGAACGCTTTTTCAAGTTGAAAGAGAACAACACCGATGTTTCAACCGAAGCAGTTGCAGGCTTGACGACATTTATGACGATGGCTTACATTTTAATCGTCAACCCCAACATTCTTAGCGCAACTGGCATGGATGGTGGCGCCGTCTTTACGGCGACGGCATTGGCGGCAATCGTCGGTACGCTGATGATGGCGCTGTTGGCCAACTACCCATTTGCACTCGCCCCCGGCATGGGCCTCAACGCCTACTTTGCCTTTGGCGTGGTTCTCGGCATGGGTTATTCGTGGCAAACCGCGCTGACGGCGGTACTGATCGAAGGTATCATCTTTATCATTTTGACTGCTACTAATGTACGCGAAATGCTATTTAACAGCATTCCGATGACGTTAAAGACGGCAGTTAGCGCCGGTATCGGTCTATTTATCGCCTTTATCGGTTTCCAAAACGCCGGCATCATCGTCAACAACGATGCCGTGTTAGTCGGCTTGGGCGACGTTACATCGCCGGTCGTCTTAATGGCTTTAATCGGCATTATTATCACGGCCATCTTAGAAGCTAAAAAAGTTAAGGGCAGCATTTTAATCGGTATCTTTGCCACTTGGGTGCTCGGCATGATCGCTCAGGGCACTGGTATTTACGTGCCGAACTTTGAGACGACTTTCCCAGTTATTCCGACGGCAATTATGTCAATGCCACCGAGCTTGGCGCCAATCGCCTTCCAATTCGACTTTTCTGGTCTGATGAGCTTTGAGCTGTGGGTTGTCGTATTCGCCTTCTTGTTCGTCGACTTGTTCGATACGCTGGGAACTTTAATTGGCGTATCTGAAAAAGCTGGCTTCTTAAACGAAAAGGGCGAATTGCCGAACATTAAGCAGGCCCTGTTTGCCGATGCCATCGCTACGACATTTGGCGCCTGTGTCGGTACGTCGACGACGACGACCTTTGTCGAGTCAGCGGCCGGCGTTGCCGATGGTGGTCGTACCGGTTTAACCAGCTTGGTCACGACGGCTCTGTTCGCCTTGGCGCTATTGTTCTCGCCAATCTTTTTGGCAGTACCGGCATTTGCAACCGCACCGGCACTCATCGTGGTCGGCTTCTTTATGATGGGTTCAGTTGCCAAAATTGACTTTAGCAATGTCGTCGAGGCAATTCCGGCATTTTTGACAATTATCATCATGCCCCTAACATACAGCATTGCCGAAGGTATCGTCGTCGGCGTCATCTCTTACACGCTGTTGAAATTGGGTACTGGTAAAGCCAAAGAAATTCACCCAATACTGTACGTATTGTGCATATTATTCATCTTAAAATACATTTTCGTGTAAGCGTGCAGGCGTAAGCAAATACAATGGTGGGGCAGGTGTCGCAAAGCGGCACCTGCAACGCTATCAGCTTATTTAGGACAGTGTCTAAAAGTTTATTTTGGATAGTTTCGTGAATAATCTGACGAGAGATAAGAGGTGATAGTGTGAAAAAATCGATTGCACAGTTAATGGCCATCGCGCGCGGCGATCAGCCGGCCGAGTGCGTACTCAAAAATGGTTTTGTCATCAATGTTTACAGTGGCGAAATCGTCAAGCAAGACGTTGCGCTAGAGGGCGATAAAATCATTGCGGTCGGCCAATTTTCGGGCGTTACTGAAATTGATTGCACTGGAAAATACCTTTGCCCCGGCCTAATTGATTCGCATCTTCATCTCGAATCGACCATGGTGCACCCTTCGCAGTTAGTGGAACAGGCCAGTTTGACTGGCACGACCACCTTTATCGTCGACCCGCACGAGGCGGCCAATGTCGCCGGCAAGGCGGGTATCAACTTTATTATCGACGCCACTAAAGACGTGTCGGGCAATGTCTACGTGATGGTGCCGTCCTGCGTGCCGGCCAGTCCCTATGACGACAACGGCGCAACGCTACTGGCGGCCGATTTGGCCGACTATTTAGATGACGCGCGCGTCTTGGGCTTGGGCGAACTGATGAGTTCCGATGAAATTGTCGCCGGCGATGCCGTCATGCACGACAAAATTGAGCTGTTTCGGCATACCGTATTAGACGGTCACGCCGGCAGTTTTGACGATAAAAAGCTAAATGCCTATCGCTTCAGCGGCGTTGAAACTGACCACGAATGCACCAGTTATGAAGCCGCTCTGCGCGAGTTGCGCTGCGGCATGTACGTTCACATTCGCGAGGGCAGCGCCACCAAAAATCTCGACGCTATCGTCGCAGGCATTGTCGCCAACAATTTAGCGACCAACCGCTTTACATTTTGTACCGATGATAAACACATTTCAGAAATTATCGAACGCGGTCACATCAGCTACAATGTGCGCCGTTCGATTGCGCTGGGCATCGATCCGATTAAAGCCATTCAAATGGCGACGATAAACGCCGCGACTTGTTACGGTCTAAAGCACTTGGGTGCAATTGCGGCGGGCTGTCAGGCCGACATCATCATATTAGACGATTTAGAGGCGTTCAGCATTGAAAAAGTCTATTTTAAGGGTAAATTGATCGAGCCGCGCGGCGACCTAAAAATTGCGCCAATTGATCGGCCGCTACTCGATAGCATTCACCTAGCACCCTACGATAAATCGCATATCCAGCTGCCGGTTGACGGCGAGTTTCCGATAATTAACGTCATCGACGGTCAAATTTTAACCGCTAAAAGCATCGAACAGCTGCCCTGTCAAGACGGCTATTTTGTGGCCGATGAAGTTTACAACAAAGTGGTCGTCTTTGAAAGGCACAAGGCCACGGGCAAGGTCGGTGTTGGCGTGTTGAAAAATTACGGTATAAAAAATGGCGCCATTGCCTCGACTGTATCGCATGATTCGCACAACTTAATTGTGGTCGGCGACAACGACGCCGACATCATGGCCTGCGTCGCCAGAATTGAAGCAATCGGCGGCGGCTATTGTCTGTCCAGCGGCGGCAAAGTGCTGGCTGAAGTACCACTGGAAATTATGGGGTTAATGAGCAGGCAAGATTATCGCATCGTCGAAAAGAGCGTTTCGCAAACCATCGACTTGGCCAGAAAAATGGGCGTCAACGATAAAATTGATCCGCTGATTACACTGTCGTTTTTATCGCTGACGGTCATTCCGGAAATCCGCATAATTCCGCGCGGCGTCTTTGAAGTGGGGTAGTGTATGCACAGAAAAATTATTCAGTCGAACTTTATTGACAGTCAGTCGATTGACCAGCTCAACATTCGCGCCGATCACTATATGCTAGTTGAAGACGACATCATCGCCGATGTGTTGGCCGACGTGCCACAAGATTGGCGCGACGTCGCCGTAACCGACTATAGTAATGCCTTTGTGATACCGGGCTTTGTCGATATTCACACCCATGTGGCACAGTTTAACAACCGCGGTTTGGGCACCGATATGCAGTTGTTAGACTGGCTTGAAACCTACACTTTCCCCGAGGAGAGCCGCTTTGGCGACGCCGCTTTTCGGCAGCGCGTCTTTAAGCGGCTAATCAATCAACTATGGCAAAACGGCACCTTGTCGAGCGTCGTCTTTTCGACCATTCACAAAGATGCGGCAATTGAGCTGGCCGACTTAATTGAAAAGTCTGGCCTGCGCAGTTTTGTCGGCAAGGTCAACATGGACAGCAACAGCCCGACTTACTATACCGAAAAGACGGCTGACAGCGTCGCCGATACACTGGCCTTTGTGGTGGCGACGGCGTCCAATAAAATGGCCAAGCCGATTATTACGCCGCGCTTTGTGCCGAGCTGTTCGGCAGATTTGTTAAAACAATTGGGCGATATTGCCGCCCAATACGACTTGCCGGTGCAGTCGCACTTATCGGAAAATAAAAAAGAAATTGAATGGGTGGCCGAGCTGTTTCCCGATTGTGACAGCTATAGCGACGTCTACGCCGCGCACGGCCTGTTGCGCCCCAATTATAAAACCATTATGGCGCACTGCGTTTGGTTGACCGAATACGAAAAGCAGCTCTTGCGCAATCGCCAAGTGGTAGTGGCGCACTGCCCGCAGTCGAATGGCAATTTGGCAAGTGGCATTGCGCCAGTTGCCGAGTTATTGGCCAAGGGCATACCTGTTGCGCTGGGCACTGATATTTCGGGCGGACACGATATCTTTATGGGGCGCGTCATTCAACTGGCCATTATCTACTCAAATTTACACTGGGTACACGTCGATGACAGCCAAGCGGGCTTATCGCTGGAAAATGGCTTTTACATGGCGACGCGCGGCGGCGGTCAGTTCTTTGGCAATTTGGGCGACTTTAAAGCCGGCCGCATTGCCGACTTTTTGGTGATTGACGACAGCGGCCTAGCCGATAGTCATCAGCGCGACTTTAAAGAGCGCTTGCAGCGCTTTATCTACTGCGGTGACGACCGTCAAATAACGGCGCGCTTTGTCGCCGGCAAAAAAATAGAGCTACCCTTTCCAAACTGCTAATTTCGTTGAAAAGCGCGCCCAGCGGGGCACGCTTCTTACTAATCGATTTTGACTTATCGACTATTACTTATTGACGTCGATGTAATTGTAGAGCGTATATTTGGAAATGCCAAAATAGTCAGATACCTTGTCGCCCGACTTGGTAATTAAAAAGGCGCCAGCCTGATTTAAAAAGTTAATGGCCTTAATTTTTTCTTGTTTGCTCATCAATGGCGCCGGCTTGCCAATCAGCTGAACCGATTGTTCAATTAGGTCGTCGAGCACTTCGTTGACGCTTTGCGTAATGCGCTCGGGGCGTTCCTGTTCGTCGGGCAAATCGGGCTTGATGAAGTCTTGTATCATGTCGTTGGCAAATAGCAGGCCGTCGATGTTGAAGTTAATGCAAAAGACGTACTTTACTTGATTATTGGCGTCTTTGATGTAGAGCGTACTCGACTTTAGCGTCGTACCGCCCTTGGTTTGGGTAAAATAGCTGTGTTTGTCTTTTAATAGGGCGTGGTCGCAAGACAGTGCATCCATTACGGCATGAGAGGGTCCGTCGCCCACTTTGCGGTTGCTGACATGTGCGTTCTTGATGTAAATCAGTGACGAATCGAGTGATTCCGGCTTGACCTCGTGAATGACGACTTCACAGTTTTTACCAAACTGTAGGGCCAGTAAATCGGCAACTGATTTAAGCGTTTCTAATGTGTTCACAACAAAGCCTCCAAAAAATAATTTGTTATCCTAAAAAAAGTTTGTACACCACCTTGATGTTCACCCGCAAAAGACTTATAATAGATGTAGGTTTAATATACAAAGTAGATTATAATTCATTATAACACAATTTGGCGGCAGTTGCCAAATGAGAAGGAGGGTCTAATGCTACTGGTAGGTAATGGCATTGTAATTACGCGCAATAAAGATAATGATTTTTATGATTGTGGAGCAGTATTAATTGACAATGGGGTCATTGAAGCGGTTGGTGAATGTGCGCAGCTGAAGCGCGACTATCCCGATGCAGAGTTTATTGACGCCAAGGGCGGCCTCATCATGCCTGGCTTTATCAATGTGCACGAGCATATTTACAGCGCTTTGGCACGCGGTTTTGCAATTAAAAATTATGCGCCGAACAACTTTTTAGAAATTCTCGACGGCATGTGGTGGACAATTGACAAAACGCTGACCTTAGAACAGGTCAAAAACTCGGCGCAGGCGACCTATATGGAGTGTATCAAAAATGGCGTAACGACAATTTTCGATCACCACGCCAGTTTCGGTGCGATTCGCGACAGCTTATTTACGATCGAGCAAGTGTCGCGCCAAGCCGGCGTGCGCAGCAATTTGTGCTTTGAAGTATCCGACCGACACGGCCGCGCCAAAATGGAACAGTCAGTTTTAGAAAATGAAGCCTTTATCAAGCACGCCCTAGCTGACGACAGCGATATGATCGCCGCCATGATGGGTCTACACGCCTCGTTTACAGTTTCACCGGAAACGATGGCATTTGTGCGCAAGCACAAGCCGGACGGCGTCGGCTATCACATTCACGTCGCCGAGGGCATTGAAGACTTGCACGATTCGCTTAAAAAGTACGGCAAGCGCATTATCCATCGCCTGATGGACGAACAAATACTGGGCGAAAAAACTTTGGCGGTACACTGTATTTACTTAAACGATTCGGAAATTCGCCTACTAAAAGACACCAATACGATGATGGCGCACAATCCCGAGTCGAATATGGGCAACGCCTGTGGCTGCCCGCCAACTTTAGAAATTTATAACAAGGGCGTGTTGAGCGGCCTCGGCACCGACGGCTATACGCACGACGTGCTCGAATCTTGGAAGGTGGCCAATGTCTTACACAAGCATCACCTCTGCGATGCGACGGTCGCCTGGGGCGAACTACCCGATATGTTGTTCAACGGCAACGCCCAAATTGCCAACCGCTATTTTAAGCGCAAGCTGGGCGCGTTGGAAAAGGGCGCAGCGGGCGATGTCATCATTTCCGATTACAATCCCTATACGCCGATTAGCGCCGACAATTACAACGGCCACATCTTGTTTGGCATGCAGGGCAATTCGATTAATACGACGATTATCAACGGCAAAATTGTCATGCGCGACCGACAACTTAAAACGCTTGACGAAGAGAAGATTACCGCTGAAATCAAGCGTGGTTCAGCGGCATTATGGCATAGCATAAACGGCTAAACGCAAACAGACTAAGGAGAGTACAATGAGTGATTTAATGAGACCGATACCGTTTCGCGATTTAATGGAATGGATTCTTCGAGAAAGGCGAAACCACAACACAGTATTTGGCGTCAGAAAGGGATATGCTGCCAAGCCGTCGCATGCGTTAAATTTTTTAGGCGAGAAAATTGAAACGCCGTTTGGCCCGGCAGCTGGCCCGCACACCCAATTGTCGCAAAATATCATTGCGGCGTATTATGGCGGCAACCGATTTTTTGAACTAAAAACTGTACAGACCATCGACGGCGAAGATTTACCGGTTAGCAAGCCCTGTATTTTGGCCGAAGACGAATGTTACAATGTCGAATGGTCGACTGAGTTGACCGTGCCCGACGCGATGCGCGAATACATGAAGGGCTGGCTGGCCTGTAAAATTATGGCAATTGAATTTGGCTTGGGCGACCCCGATGGCTTTATCTTTAACATGTCTGTTGGCTACGACCTTGAGGGCATTAAGAGCAATAAGATTAACAGTTATATTGAAACGCTGAAAGACGCGGCAAACGACCCCGACTATCAGTCTTATATTGCCGATGCACTGGCCATGGTCGACCAATTTGAACGCGTTACGGCCGACGACATTCGCGGCTTTAACAGCAAGGTCTGTCGTTCGATTACGCTGTCAACCCTACACGGTTGTCCACCCGATGAAATTGAGCGCATTTCACAGTATCTACTAGAAGAAAAGCACTTGCACACCTTTGTCAAGTGTAACCCGACCATGCTCGGCTACGACTACGCCAGAAAAACGCTCAATGGATTGGGTTACGACTACATCGAATTTGACGACCATCACTATAAGGCAGATTTACAATTTGACGATGCCGTGCCGATGTTTAAGCGCCTGTTAAAAGTGGCGGCTGACCATCAGCTCAACTTCGGCGTCAAAATTACCAATACTTGTCCAGTTGACAACCGCCTACCCGAGCTACCGGGCGAAGAAATGTACATGTCTGGTCGCTCGCTCTATCCGCTATCGCTGTCCTTGGCCGTTAAACTGTCAAAGACCTTTAATGGTCAGCTGCGCATTTCCTATTCGGGTGGCATCGACGTCTATTCAGTTGAAAAATTATACGACACTGGCGTTTGGCCGATTACGATGGCGACGACCTACTTAAAGGTCGGTGGCTATGGTCGCGCCGTACAAATGGCCGATTTGTTTAGCGACAAGCCCTATGGCGACTTCACTGGCATCGACGTGGCGGCACTCGAAGCGTTGTTGGCCGACTGTAAGGCCGGCAGCTACTACCGCAAGCCGGTTAAGCCGCTACCGCGCCGCAAGATGGATACGCATGTGCCGCTGATCAATTGTTACGTGGCGCCTTGTGAAGACGGTTGCCCAATTAAACAAGACATTCCGAAATACTTGAACTTGGCGGCCGAGGGCGATTACGAGGGCTCGTTAAAAGTTATCTTAGATAAAAACCCGCTACCCTATATGACGGGTATGCTCTGTAACCACAAGTGTATGGATAAGTGTACGCGAAACTTTTACGAAAAGCCCTTGCAAATTCGCTCGGTTAAGCTGCAATCGGCTCAAGCGGCCTTTGATAAGGTCAAGCCGACGATTCTGCCAGCTGCTACCAAATTGGCGGGCAAGACGGCCGTCATCGGCGGCGGCCCAGCCGGCATCGCCGCTGCGCACCTATTGGCCAGAGCGGGCAAATCGGTTACCGTATTTGAACGACGAGCCGAATTGGGCGGCGTCGTCAAGTACATCATTCCAGAATTTAGAAAAAATGGCAACGAAATTTATAAAGATATCGAATTATTAGAACAATTGGGCGTCGAACTGCGCTGTTCGACAGAGGTGACCAACCTGGCTGAGATTAAGGCCATGGGCTACGATTCAATTATCGTCGCAATTGGCGCTTGGCTACCGGCGCGCATTAGCATCGAGAACGCCCAAGTCATGGATACTTTCGACTTTTTAAGCGAATTTAGAAGAACTGGGGGCGATATGTCGCTCGGCGAGCACCCCGTCATTATCGGCGCTGGCAATACTGCGATGGACGTCGCGCGTTCGGCTAAGCGCTGTAAGGGCGCCAAGACCTCATCGATCATTTACAGGCGTACCAAGCGCTACATGCCGGCCGATGAATTTGAAATGGTCGAAGCGCTCGAAGAGGGCGTCGAAATGAGAGAATTATTGGCGCCGAAGCGCTACCAAGACGGCCAACTGATCTGTCGCAAGATTAAACTGGGCGACTACGACGCATCGGGTCGCCGCCAACCAATCGAGACAGATGAAGAAGTTAAAGTGCCAGCGACGACAATTATTGCCGCCGTCGGCCAAAAAACCGACAGTAAATTTTACGATGACAACGGCATTAAGACCAATGCCAAGGGCATGCCGGAAGTCGACAATCAGTTTATGACCAGCGTCGACGGCGTCTACGCGGTTGGCGACGCGCTATTTGGCCCCAGCGTCATCGTCAAGGCGATTGCCAATGCGACGGTTGCAGCCAATGCCATCGTCGGCAGATCGGTCGTCGGCGAAATCGTCCACGACAAGCCGGTACAAGGGCTCTACGATATGCGCGGCGACTTGACTTTCCCGATTAAAGAGGCCGATGGCGAGCGCTGCCTGTCTTGTAATGTCGTCTGCGAAAACTGTGCCGACGTCTGCCCGAACCGCGCCAACGTCGTCGTTCACGTCGGTGGCTACGCCATGGGGCAAATTGTGCACGTCGACTATATGTGTAACGAATGCGGCAACTGTGCGACCTTCTGCCCGTATGACAGTGCACCTTACTTAGATAAATTGACGCTCTATAAAGATCAGCACGATTTTGAGGACAGTAAAAACGAAGGATTCTACTTTAGCGGTGATCAAACCGTCTTGCGACTCGATCAGAAAGTTTACAAATTTAATGGTCAGGGTTGTAGCGAGGTGCCAACTGAAATACTCGACTTAATAGCCGCTGTTAAACATCAGTATTCGTTTTTAGTCAGGTAATGGTTTAGAAGGGAGCGCGACATGATTCAGTTTACAGTAAATGGTACATCTGTAAGTGCCGAACCGACGCGCCGTCTAATCGATGTGTTGCGCGAAGACTTGCGCCTTACATCGGTTAAAGAAGGCTGCTCAGAAGGCGCCTGTGGTACCTGTACAGTCATTATCAATGGCAAGCGGCGAACCGCCTGTAAGCAACAAGTCGCCCGCTTGGCAGATGCCGAAATATTGACAATTGAGGGCTTAACAGAGCGCGAAAAAGCGGTGTTTGACTACGCCTTTGGCCTAGCCGGTGCCGTGCAGTGCGGCTTTTGCATACCGGGCATGGTGCTCAGCGCCAAAGCGCTCTTTCTAAACAATTTGGCGCCGACGCGCGACGATGTCGCCAAGGCGATTAGGGGCAATATTTGCCGCTGCACCGGTTATGTAAAAATTATCGACGCCATCATGTTGGCGGCCGATTACCTGAGAGAAGACAAGGCCTTGCCGGAAACAGTTGGCAGTGGCCGCGTCGCCGAACACTATCCGCGCGTGATGAACCGCCGCAAGGTACTCGGCGAAGGCCAATACGTCGACGACATGGTGGTCGACGGCATGATTTACGCCTCGGCGCTGCGCGCCGGTCAGCCCCGCGCCAAAGTCGTTTCAATTGATACGACGGCGGCTGAACGCCACCCACACTGCGTTAAAATACTGCGCGCAGAAGACGTGCCGTTTAACAAGACGGGGCACATTATTCCCGATTGGGACGTCTTAATTGGCGAGGGCGATTACACGCGTTACAGCGGCGATGCCATCGTTTTGGTCGCCGCCGACCAGCGCCAGTATCTCGACGAAATAAAGGCCTTAATTGAGGTTGAATACGAAGTCGATACGCCAATTACGCGGCCGACCGATGCGATGAAGGCAGATGCGCCGCTGCTGCATGCCAATGGCAATATTTTATCGCGCGAAAGGTTAAAATTTGGCAATGTCAGAGCGGCTAAGGCGGCTGCCAAGCACATCGTCACCAGAAAGTATTTTACGCCATTCCAAGAACATGCCTATATGGAGCCAGAGGCGGCGATCGCCGTACCCGAGGGCGAAGTATTGCACATGTATACGGCGTCGCAGTCGATTTACGACGAGCAACACGAAATATCGCGCATGTTAAAAATCGACGCCGAACAGGTGCACTGCCACGCCATGATTATCGGCGGTGGCTTTGGCGGCAAAGAAGATATGTCGGTTCAGCACCACGCCGCCTTGATGGCTTGGCACACCAAAAAGCCGGTTAAGGTCATTTTGACGCGCCAAGAGAGCCTCGCGGTTTCGGTAAAAAAACACGCCGCTGAAATAGAGATGACGACGGGCTGCGATGAAAATGGCAAATTGCTGTTTACCGAGGCCACCATCATCACTGATACGGGCGCCTACGCTTCGCTGGGTGGCCCGGTCTTACAGCGCGCCTGCACCCATGCAGCGGGCCCTTATAATTACCAAAATGTCGATATTTTAGGCATTGCCTGTTATACCAATAATCCGCCGGCTGGCGCCTTTAGGGGCTTTGGCGTTTCGCAGAGTTGCTTTGCAATTGAAAACAATCTCAATTTACTGGCCGACATGGTCGGTATTTCGCCCTGGCAAATTCGCTATATCAACGCCGTGCTGCCGGGCGACGTGTTGCCAAATGGCCAAATTGTCGCGCCGGATTGCGCGCTTAAACAAACGCTTGAAGCGGTGCGTGAAGACTGCGCCAACAATGAACATTACGGCATCGCCTGTGCCCTGAAGAATAGTGGTATTGGCGTAGGTCTGCCCGATTTGGGACGTTGCATTGTCTCGGTTGAGGCGGGTAAATTGCACGTTAGAACGTCGGCCGCCGACATCGGTCAGGGTTCGGCTACCGTTTGTTTGCAAGTCGCCTGTCAGGCAACTGGCCTGTCGGCTGAACAAGTGGTCGTCGAAGCGCCCGATACCGTTAGAACGCCCGATTCGGGCACCACGACGGCATCGCGCCAGACGCTATTTACCGGCGAAGCGGTCAGGGTGGCAGCAGAGGCCTTTATGAAAGACTTTGACGGCAGCAATTTAGCTGCCTTAGAGGGCAAGGAATACTACGGCGAGTATTCGGGCATTACCGATCCAATGGGTTCGCCCAAGAAAAATCCGGTCAGCCACGTCGCCTATGGCTATGCAACCCAAGTCGTCTTATTAGACGAAAACAAGAAAATTGATAAGGTCATCGCCGCCTATGACGCCGGCAAGGTGATCAACCCGCGTTCCGCCGAGGGCCAAATCGAAGGTGGTATCGTCATGGGTATGGGCTGGGCATTGACCGAAAAATTTAAGATAAATGACGGCCTATTGAATTTCAAGTACGCCACATTGGGTCTGCCGCGCAGTACCGATGTACCGAACATCGACGTGCGCTTCTGTCAAGCCGATGGCTTGGCCAAAGAAGCCTATGGCGCCAAGGGGGTTGGTGAAATTGCAATGGTGCCGACGGCACCGGCCATCGCGGGCGCTTATTACAGCTATGATAAGATTTTACGCAGTGTCATGCCGCTGCCGCAAACGCCCTATACAAAATGAAAAAACAATTGCTAGATGATGTCATAACACAATTAAAAAATGGCAACAACGTATTTATTACCGGATCCATAGGGTCCGGTAAAACTACGTTATTTCAAAAAGTCGTTAGCCAGTTGGGCGATGTTACGTTAATTGTATCGCAAAAGAGCGCAAGCGGTGTCGAATTATTTTTTGGCGCTGAACGGGCCAAAATTGGTCGCTATATCGATCGGCGCATGGTCAGCTGTCCGCGTGGCTTCGATTTGGGGCTAGTCGCCACCAAACAATTTTTGAGCGGTGCAACCAAGTTGCTGGCGATTGATGAAATTGGCTTTTTAGAAGCAGCGCGACGCGATTATCTCGAATTGATCGTCAAAAGTGCTCAGCAAAAGACGCTGTTTGCCGTCTTAAGAAAAGAAAACTGCGCCTTAAAGCCATACTTAAAGCAGTTGCCCGGCTATGCGATTATCGATCTCGACCGCCAATAAAAAACCCCTTGACGGCTAAAGGGGGTAAGCTAGGTCAAGGGGAAAGATAGTTATTCTAACAAGTCAGCCAGTTCTTGGTCGCTAATTTCGTAGTTGAAAAATAGCGCGTAGAACTGTTTGGCTTTTTGTTTGACATCGACATCGTACAGTTCCGGATAGAGCAGGTTGCCCAGCCAGTAGACGCCCATCAGTTGATTAATTGATGGCGGTCGCCCCATCCAGTTGTAAAGTGCATTGGGCACCAAATAGTTGGTTGTGCCGAGCGACTGAAACAGTTCATCTGACTGGGCGCTCTGGTAGGCCTGCTGGCGATTAAATAACACCACGTCGGGCTGCCAATTGAGCAGTTGCTCGGCGCTGATTAGGTTGCCGCCCTTGCCGCCCGACGTTTCGATGTCGGCGACGTTGACGGCACCGACTAAGTCGATGACGCGGCCGTGTATATTCGATGCCGATATCGCCTCGTAACCGCGGTCGCCATCGCCCAAATAGACCTTTACTGGCATCTTTACTTGGCTGCGCTTATCTTCGGCATAGGCCATTGTCTGTTCGCAAAATACGGCCAGTTGTTCAGCGCGTTCGGCGCAATTTAAAACCTCGCCCAAGCGACGGTAGGCATCGCCCATGCTGTCGACATCGCCTTCAATAAAGATAATCGGCACGCCAATCTTTGCTTGCAGTTGGTCGAGTTGTTCGACAATGTCCTTTTTCTTTTCGCCAAAATCGACCACCAGTTGGGCGTCGGCGGCGAGCAGCGCCTCTAGGTTGAGGTTGCCGCGCTTGCCGTAAAAGGCGCCAAATTCGGGCAGTTCGCGATATTTTTCGGCGATGTAGTGCATTTGGTATTCGCGCGGTTTATTGGCCCAGCCGACCATTTTATCGGGCGCTAAACTGTATAGTAAAATTTGCGCTGGATTGCCACTGGGGGCAACCCGTTCAATATTAGTCGGCAGGGTTACCTGTCGGCCCAAATCGTCGCTGAAGCTGATGGTGCTGGCTTCTTGCGTCGCTTGGCAACCGGCCAACAGCAGTAGTGTCATTGTAATCAAAATCAGTAGTAGTCGTTTCATGGTTTCCTCGCTTTTAATTTAATAACTGCAATGCCAAATTTTTTTAACTTCGGTAAATAGTATCGATAGCGCGGGTCGTCGATGGCGACGAGATGGCGCTTGATATAATCTTCATAGTCACCGCTGTTGAGCGGTTTATAGCGCTCTAAATAACGATATACATCGCCCATCGTCTTAAAGGGCTGGCCAAATTCTAGCGCCATCGTTTCGGCCTGACAGGGCAGCCCTCGCGCGGCGCAAAAGGCGACGACATCGCCGTGTGTTTCGCGCGTTAGCGCTACTTGGTCGGCCAGTTCAACGACGGTTCGCCGGCAGTTTTTAATTGTAATAATGCCTTTTTTGGCGAATTTTTTTAAGGTGTCATAATCGCGCGTTAGGCGGCCAAAAAAGCTCATCATCAGATAGTCGTGCGGCGCGATATCGAGCGTTGCAAAGTCGCCGCAAATAACTGACAAATTGGCTGGTGCAACGCTTTTTAATTCCGTTAAAACGGCTGCGTCTTCGTCGACGCAGCTGATTTGTTTAACTGCGTTGGCCAGTAGCAAGTCGAGATAGCCGTGCCCACAGCCGATGTCCAGTATGCTATCAGCTGGCGTTAGATGGGGCAGCAGCGCGTCGACGACAGTTTGATGAAAGTTGCAATAGGCGGCTGCATCGCGGTACAGTTCAATTGTCTTTTTGTTCCAAAACATCAGATGACCTCGTGACTGGTTAAAGTGCTGACGTCGACTGCAATGCCGTATAGCTCCGATAGGCGCTGCGCAGTCATCATAGTAGCGACGGAACCGGCTGCACTGCACTGTCGATTTTTCATAAACAGAACGTAATCGGCGTATTTTAAGGCGTTTTCCGGTTGATGACTGCTAATGACAATGCTGGTACCTGACTCGGCCAACGCCTTGCAGTGTTTAAAAAAGCTGATTTTGTGGGCAAAGTCTAAATTTGCCGTCGGTTCGTCCATGATAATCACTTGCGATTTTTGCAGCAATGCCCTAGCAATCAGGCAGAGTTGACGCTCGCCGCCGCTAATCTTCTTATAGCCTTTGTCCAGCAAGTGGGCAATGCCCAGTTGCTCGGCAATTTGGCGGGCGCGGCGGCGCGCCGCTTGATTGGGCGTTGCAAACATGGTCAACTGATTGGCGCAGCCCATCAAAATAATATCTTCCACCGCCAAATTGAATACCGGGGCGTGGTCTTGTGGAATATAGGCCATTAGACGGGCACGTTGACGCATTGTCAAGCCGGCTATATTTGAACCGGCCACTTCAATTTTGCCGCCGGTCGTCGCCAGCAAGCCGAGCATGAGCTTTAGTAGCGTCGTCTTGCCCGAACCATTTTCACCCAGTACAAAACTAATTTTGGCCTTGGGAATGGTCAAGTTGAGCGCTTCAAATGTCGTGCCGTCGCCATAGCTAAATTGTACGTCGTCAAATTTTATCATAGGGCACGCCTTCTACGGTATAAAATCATCAGAAACAGCGGTGCGCCAAGCAGGCTAATCAAAATGCCAACTGGTATTTCGGCACTGTATAGCGTGCGCGAAAACATGTCGATGACCAGCAAAAAAATGGCGCCGACTAACGATGAAGTAACAATTAGAATTTTATTGTCGTGGCCGACTAAACTGCGACAAATATGTGGCACGATTAGACCAATCCAGCTGATAATACCGCTAATTGCCACGCTGGAAGCGGTTAGCAAAGTGGCCAGCACTACGCAAATATAGAGCGTTTGGCGGGCGTTGATGCCAAGTGCATTTGCCTCGTCGCTGCCCAGCGCCAATATGTTGATGCGGTAGCTCAGCAAGTAGAGCAGCAACCAGCATATGGCACAGATGACAGTGGCGACGAGCAGTTCATCATAATTGGTGCCAGCCAGTGAACCGAATAGCCAATAGGTCATTTCGGGCAGCGTCTTTAACGGGTCGGCCAGCAATTTGAGCAGTGAGTTTAACCCGCCAAAGGCGGCACTGACCACCATGCCTGTTAAGACGAGCCCGAGCACGGGCTCAACCTTTAGCTGGTCGAGTAGCCCGATGACGATAATAATGCTCAACAGACCACCGAAAAAGGCCATTGCGATGACGATGCCGTAAGACTGCTCTAAAAAAATGCCCAAGAGCGCGCCAAAGGCGGCGCCTGAACTGGCCCCTAGAGTGGCCGGCGAGGCCATTGGATTGCGAAATAGAGTTTGAAAACTGGCGCCGGCCGTCGACAGCGCCGCGCCGATCACGACGGCGGCGATGACGCGCGGTAGGCGAATGTTAAACAGCACCAATAGCGCGCGTTTATGGCCGCTGCTTGCCCGGTCGAATAGCTGCGCAATTGACAGCGGATAGCGGCCGACGACAATGCCAATTAAAAATGCGATCAGCAGTGCAATAGTCAGAAATTTAATAATGCGTTTTTTGTCGTTAGTCATCGCGACTCCAGTTATCTAATATTGCTAATAACATCATACCACAATCGTTATTTATGTCAATACACAACGCTTTTTATTTGCCATTTTGGTAGCAGACTGATAGAATAATGGTAGCAGTCCGCGTTTTAAGATAGGAGCGAGCAATGAACAAAGCGGTTATAACGATATTGGCCGATGCAATTAAACAGAATAAATCGGTCGCGCATTTGACGATTGTCGAGCAACAGGGCAGCAGTCCGCGGCGCAATGCCGAAATGGTGATTGACGACCGCGGCAATATACTGGCGGGTACAATTGGCGGTGGCGGCGTCGAACGGCGCGCCATTGAAGACGCACTAGACGCCATCGCCGGCGCGACCAGTAAAGTGGTGCACTACAAATTAAAAGTTGATAAAGACGATGCGGCGGCGCTACAGATGACCTGTGGCGGCGACGTCACAATATTGATTAAGCCCTATCTCAGGGCGCGCCGGTTGGTCGTGGTTGGCGCCGGTCACATTTCGCTGGCGCTGAGTAAAATGGCCGAACAACTTGACTACCGTTACGTCGTCATTGACGACCGCCCCGACTATGCCAATGCCGAGCGCTTTCCGACCGCCGAACAAATTATTAGCGGCGATGTCAAGGCGGCGCTGGCCGAACTTGAAACCTTTGATGGCGATGCCTTTGTGATCGTTTCGCATGACCACATACACGATTTAGATGCCTTAATTGCCCTAAAGGACAAGCCCCATTTTTATCTCGGCATGATCGGCAGTAAAAATAAAGTGCGCGACATCTACGATAAAATGGCGGCGCGCGGTTTAAGTTTTGACGTCGCACAAATATATGCGCCAATTGGCATTGACATTGGCGGCGAAACGCCGGCCGAAATTGCGCTGGCCATTATGGCACAAATTCAGGCTAAGTGGCATGGCAAGGCGATAAAGAGCAAAAAGCACCAAAGCATAATAGAAATGATTAAATAAGGACAGCGCAGGGGAGCACGCTATGAAAGTATTAATTCGCGGCGGTGGCGATTTAGCCAGTGCCGTCGCACACAAATTGTTTATGAGCGGCTTTAAGGTGGCCATCGTCGAATTGCCGGCCCCTTTGGTAATCAGGCGCACTGTTTCATTTGCTGCCGTACTCGGCGGCGAACCGTTGACAGTTGAAGGCGTCGCCGCCAAGCAGCTGACGGCATTGGCCGAATTTGATGCCCTTGCTTCAGCTGATTACGTCGCCGTAACGGCCCTGAGCGAAAGAGATGTACTCGACTATTGGCAGCCCGATGTCTTTATCGATGCGACGCTCTCTAAAAAGGCGGTCGATTATAAAATTGGCCATGCGCCGCTCGTCATTGGACTGGGGCCGGAAATTAGCGCCGGCCAAAATGCCGATTACGTCATCGAAACTAATCGCGGCCACTATTTGGGCAGCATTATTGAAAGTGGCAAGGCGGCGGCCAATACGGGTATACCGGGAACAATTGCCGGCCAAACCGAAGCGCGCGTTCACTACAGCTTGGCGCGTGGCAAAATTGAAGTGCTCAAGCCAATTGGCAGCATCGTCAAACAGGGCGATGTCATCGCCAAGGTGGCGCATGTGTCGGTGCGTGCCAAGATAGACGGCGTCGTGCGCGGCATGATCGCCGACGGTACGGTCGTCAGCTTTAACGCAAAGATTGCCGACGTCGATCCGCGCGCTAAAATTGAATACTGTCAGACGATTAGCGACAAGGGGCGCACCATAGCGGGCGCCGTTTTAGAGGCCATTATGAGAAGGTATAATCGTGCGGGCAAATTGTAAACTGTGGCTCGAAACAACTGAAAAATTCTACGGCGAAGGTCCACAGCAGTTGCTCACTTTAATCGAGCAGACCGGCTCGCTTAACATCGCTTCAAAAAAAATGAACCTGTCCTATAAAAAGGCCTTGGCCATAATCAAACGGGCCGAACGACAGCTTGGCTTTAAGTTGTTGTTGCGCACCATTGGCGGCCCAAGTGGCGGCGGCAGTCAGTTGACGGCGGCGGCGCGGCGCTGGATGAAACAGTATCAGCAGTTGAGCGCACGGCTCGAAAGCGCGCTCGATGCTGAATGGCGCGCCATTTGTCAAGCCAATTTTGAACGCGCCATCATTGCACCGTTAAAGGCCGCCTTACAGACGGGCACGGTGTTTGCTTCAATCGTCGGCGGCGGCGGTAAGACGACGCTGCAAAACCTGCTGTGGGACCGCTTTCAGGCCGACTATCAAACGCTCTATACGACGACGACAAAAATGCGGGCCCGAGCCGACATTAAAACCTATTTCAAAGGGGCGCCGGTCGGTCAAAGCGTGGCGCTGTACGACGCGCTCATCAGCGGCGACAAGGCGCAGGGCGTTGCGCCAGAACTGCTCGATGTGCATTTTCGACGGGGCGACTATCAATTGATACTGTGTGAAGCCGACGGTTCGCGTGGTCTGCCCTTTAAGCTACATGCCGAAAATGAGCCGGTTATCGCCAGTCAAACTAGCCAGCTCTATATTATTGTCGGCTGCGATGCCTTTCAGCTGCCTGCAAAAGAGGCCGTGCATCGCTATCGCCAATTCGGCTTGGCGGCCGATGCACCACTGGCGATCGATTGGGCAATTGACTATTTAAATAGAACGCTGATTAAGCGGGCTTCGCCCGAAACTAAAATTACAGTTATTTTTAATAAATACGGCGAGTACCCACTGGCGGCCGATATTTTGCCGATTGGCGAGCGCTTTGCGCGCAGTAAGCGGCCGCTGCAAATTGTAACGGCCGATTTGGCGGCTGGGCATTGTTATCACAATATCGAAATTTAGGAGGCGTCATGGCAGATGCAAACGACAAGTCGACGGTTAACAAATCGAAAATCGCACAGTTTTTAGCGCGCAAGAACATTGAAATATCGACTAAGCGCTATTTAATTGGCAGCCTTAGCCACATGGCTTTTGGTCTGTTCAGCACCTTAATCATCGGCAGTATCTTAAACGTTATCGGCAGTAAATTGGGCATTACCTTTTTAAGTGAAACAATTTGGCCGGCGGCGCGCGCCATGACTGGCCCGGCAATTGCCGTCGCCGTCGCCTATGGTTTAGAGGCGCCGCCGCTCGTCATGTTTGCGTCGGTTGTAACGGGTTCAGTGGGCGGCGCACTGGGTGGCCCAGTTGGCGCTTGGTTAGCGGGCGTATTTGGCGCCGAATTTGGCAAAATGGTATCGAAGGAGACAAAGGTCGACATCTTGTTGACGCCGGCCGTTACGATAATTGTCGGCGTTTTGGTCGGCAATTTTGTCGGCCCCGTGATCAGCGCGTTGATGATTAACTTTGGCAATCTCATTAACTATGCCACCGAACTGCAGCCGATACCAATGGGCGTGCTGGTTTCCGTTTTGATGGGCATGGCGCTGACCATGCCGATTAGCAGTGCGGCAATTGGCATAATGCTCGGCCTCGGCGGCTTAGCGGCCGGCGCCGCGGCGGCCGGTTGTTCGGCCAACATGATTGTCTTTGCCGTCATCAGTTACGAAGTGAACGGTTTAAGTGGCTTGTTATCACAGGGCCTGGGCACGTCGATGTTGCAGATTCCGAACATTGTCAAAAACTGGAAAATTTGGTTGCCGGCCATCATTACATCGGCCATTACGGGGCCGATTTCAAGTGCCATTTTCAAAATGGAAAATACGGCAATTGGCTCGGGCATGGGCACGTCCGGCTTAGTTGGTCAGTTTGGCGCAATCGACGCGATGGAGGCGGTCGGCAAAGGCGGCTTTGGCATGTACACGTCAATTTTGACAGTGCACTTCGCCTTGCCAATTGTCATCGGTTTAATCGTCTATCAAATACTGAAAAAAATAAATTGGATAGAACCACAAGACTTAAAACTGAATTTGTAAGTCATAAAAAAATCGCCAGTTTGAGCTGAGCTCAAAACTGGCGATTGTCTTTTTGCCCTTTAGGACGGGTTACTTAACCCAGCCCCTGGCGCGCATGGCGTCGGCGACGCGCTTAATTGACATCATAAAGGCGGCGACGCGCATCGATACTTTATATTGGTTTTTAATTGCCAGAATATCGTTAAAGGCGCTGACCATTTTGGTTTCTTGCTTTTCTTGCACTTCTTCAAATGACCAGTAGTAGTTTTGTAGGTTCTGTACCCATTCAAAGTACGAAACCATAACGCCACCGCCATTTGCCAAAATGTCTGGCACCAAGAACTTGCCCTTGGCATCGATAATTTTGTCGGCTTCCGGCGTGGTTGGGCCGTTGGCGCCTTCGACGATAATTGAGGCGGCAATTTTATCGACATTTTCTGCCGTGATGGCATTTTCTAATGCACAAGGTGAAAAGGCATCGGTTTCAATTTCAAATATTTTTTCTTTATCAAATTGTTCGGCGCCCGTGAAACCGGTCAACATATTTTTGTTTTCGGGCTTAGTAACGTATTCAAATAGCGCTTCGATATCGAGGCCATCTGCTTTGAACAAGCAGCACGATACGTCTGATACGGCGACGACTTTAGCGCCAAATTTTTCGATGTAGTAGGCGGTGTAACGGCCGACATTGCCAAATCCCTGAATGGAAATTTTAGCGCCTTTGATCTCTTTGCCATTGGCCTTAAAGGCTTCGCGAATCATCAGTGCAACGCCGTAGCCAGTTGCTTCAAAACGCGCCAGTGAACCGCCAATTGCAAGGGGTTTACCGGTGATGATGGCGGGCGTAAATTTACCTTGAAGAGTGGAATACTCATCGACCATCCAAGCCATAATTTGCGGTGTGGTGTTGACATCGGGTGCCGGTATATCGACATTTGGGCCAACTACCGGAGCAATCGCCTTAATGAAGCCGCGCGACAATCTTTCCAGCTCGCCCTGCGACAGCGTCGTCGGATCGACGATGATACCGCCCTTGCCGCCACCGTAAGGAATACCGGCGATGCCGCATTTGAACGTCATCCAAGCGGATAGCGCCTTAACTTCATCCATACTGACATTTTGGTGATAGCGAATGCCGCCCTTGCCGGGGCCGATTGAGTCATTGTGTAGCGACCTGAATCCTTGAAAGACTTTGACCGCGCCGTTGTCCATTTTGACGGGTACGGCAACTTCTAGACAGCGTTTGGGCTGTTTTAAAATTTCATACACCTCATTGGTTTCGCCCAGGGCATCACAAGCAACTTTGATTTGTTGTTGAACAGTTTCAAAGACGTTTAATGATTTTTCCGACATTATTAACCTCCAGTTTGATAAAGTATCGGTTGACAACTACTTTACTTCACCCACATTATAACATAAAGGCAAAAAAATAAAAGAATATTTTGGCAAAACGAGCTGATAATCTGCAAAGCTTTAAAACAATTAAATAGCTTTGAAACATGAAGCCGAAAATGGTAGAATAATACTAGGTCGAAAATGAAAAAGACGAGGCGATAGATGGTTAGTGCAGTCGTATTGGCAGCTGGAAAAAGCGAACGAATGGGGCAAAATAAATTGCTGCTACCTCTGGCGGGTAAACCGCTAATCAATTGGGTGCTCGATGCCGTCAGCGCCAGTGCAATCGACGATATCGTCGTCGTCACGGGGCGCGATAGCGCACAAATTGAGGCCCGTCTTGCCGATTATCAGCTCAGGTTTGTGCACAATGTAGCCTACCGTTCGGGACAGGGTAGCTCAATTGCCGTCGCCACTAAAGCGTTGTCCGACGCCAGTGAATTTTGCTTTTTTGTGATGGGCGATCAGCCGTTTATCGACAGCGATTTGATAAATGCGATGATAGCCGATTTTAAAACGGGTGAAATTTTACAGCCGGTCTATCGCGGTGTGGCGGGCACGCCAGTTGCCTTTGATCGGCGCTATTACACTGCGCTAAGCGCGCTTTCGGGCGATGTCGGCGGTAAGGTCGTAATCGAAAGCAATCGGGCGCGGCTCAGACAGTTTAACTGGTCGCGGGCCTTGCAATTTGTCGACATTGACGACCCGACTGACTTTGAGCGCGCCAAAATACAATTGTTGCTCGGTGATGTCTAAAAGTTACGATATTGGTTTCTGGCAAGTCTAGCTGACAGATGGGGGGAAGCATGAGCCATTCAAAACAATACGCTACAGAAAGAGTTGATTTACTCGATGAAATGCCCGAAACGGGGCCAGTTAAAGAAAAGCCACATCACCTTAGTAGCATCAAAAAGGTAATTGGCATCATCAGCGGCAAGGGCGGCGTCGGCAAGTCGCTGGTTACCGCTTTGGCGGCGGTTTACTTGCAGCGCCAGGGCAACCGCGTCGCAGTACTCGACGGCGATATTACCGGCCCGTCGATGCCGCAGTATTTTGGCTTACAACAAAAAGTTGGCGGCAGCCAAATTGGCGTTATGCCGGCTGTGACCAGCACGGGCATTTCGGTAATGTCCGTCAATTTATTGCTCGACGACATCAGGCAACCGGTCGTTTGGCGCGGCCCCATCGTCGGCAATATGGTCAAGCAATTTTGGACCGATGTCATTTGGGAAGATGTCGATTATATGCTCATCGACATGCCGCCGGGCACTGGCGATGTCGCCTTGACGACCTTTCAAAGCTTGCCGGTCGACGGCATTATCGTCGTTACCAGCCCGCAAGAACTGGTTTCGATGATCGTTGCCAAGGCAGTCAATATGGCGCGTAAAATGAATATTCCAATTATTGGCATCGTCGAAAATATGAGCTATTTCGCCTGTGACCAATGCGACAAAAAACACTATATTTTTGGGCGGTCAAAATTGAACCGAGTGGCGCGCGAGTTTAGTTTGCCAATTATCGCCAATCTGCCAATTGACCCGATGCTATCGACACTTTGCGATGGCGGCAAAATTGAAAGCTATCAAGCGAGCTGGCACGACCAATTTGGCGACAATTTAAACAGTTTATTACGCGCTATTTAATAAAGTGATAGTGGAGGAACGATGAAAAAAGTAGATATTTACACCTGGCAAACTTGTCCGTTTTGCATCAGTGCAAAACAATTGCTAGAGCTTGAAGGGATTGATTACCACGAGCATAAAATTGACGGCGACAGCGCGGCGCTAGCTGAATTAAAAGCGCGCACCGGTATTGGCTCAGTACCGCAAATTTTTGTCGACGATAAATTTATCGGCGGCTGTGATGATTTGCATCGCCGCTACGATGCCGGCGAGTTTAAAGCGTTATTTGGGCTTGCAGAATAAATACCTTGCGGTTTGCCAGTTGTGAGGACTAAGCGATGAAGCGTGCCCTACATATTTTTTATAAAGATTTAAACTTTCACTATGGCCTGCATGACATCGCCAAAACGCATCGCGTTTTGCCGTTGTTTTTGTGGTCGGAACAGCTCAACCAAGATGTCGATGCAACGCCGTCGACGGGCTATCGGCTAACTTGGGCACGCCAATTTAACCGCCAGCTATTGCCCGCCAACGTCAATTTGTTGGTCGTTTCTAGCGTCAATGAAATTGTCAATTTGGCAATTCTCTATCAGGTCGATACCATTACGATGTTGCGCCATTACGAACCGCGCGAAATTGCCTTTCAAGAGCAATTAAAGAGTGCGCTGGCCACTGTTGGGGTGACGCTCAAGTTGTACGCGCTATTTACTTTACTGGCGCCCGATGCGGTGTTAAAGGGCAATGCCGAACCGTACCGCGTCTTTACGCCCTATTACAAAAAGTGGCGCCAGCAGCTGAAGTTGATCGATGTCCAAAAAACCGACATAAATTGGCTCGAACAGCCGGTTGAGCCGGTGCTTAAAAGCGTTAATTACGGCGCGGCCCTGCAAGCCGATTTCGCCTGCTGGCAGGCCTTTGTCGACGGCGGCTGGAAGCACTATATCAAATGGCGCGATTACCCCGCCAAAGACGCCACATCGCATTTGTCGGCGCTGCTCAATCACGGCGTCATCAATGTGCACGACGTCTTAAGGGCGCTGGTCGATTTGCCGTACGACGACAATGTCGAAGCGGTTATTCGGCAGCTGGCTTGGCGCGACTTCTTCATTGCCATTTTAAAATTCTTCCCGCAGTCGGCCACTGAAAACTTTAATCAAAATATTTGTATTCCGTGGGCCAATCGGGCGATGGACTTGCAAATTTGGTGCGAGGGGCGCACCGGCTATCCGCTGGTCGATGCCGCAATGCAAGCGCTGTATAAAAGCGGCCGCATGCACAATCGGCTGCGCATGATCGTCGCCGCTTTTTTGACAAAGGACTTATTGATCGATTGGCGCGAAGGGGCGCGCTGGTTTAAAGAGCACCTCGTCGATTACGACTTGGCGCTCAACGTTGGCGGCTGGCAGTGGGCAGCTTCAACCGGCGTCGATGCCGTGCCCTATTTTAGAGTGTTTAACCCGACGCGGCAGAGCGAAAAATACGATCCGGCGGGGCTTTACATCAAAGAGCACATTGCCGAATTACGGCATGCGCCAATTAAAAAAATTCACTTTCCACAAAAATTTGGCATTCCCTATACGGCGCGCTGCGTCGAACACGCCAGCGCGCGCAAGTACTTTTTAGCGCATACGACATTGATCAAAAAATCTTAGCTAATAAAAAGCGCCCCATCGGGCGCTTTAAATTGAGTGTCGACAAAGTCGATAACCGCCAGACTGTCAACAGCCTGAAATGGCAAAGCGCAATGCGCTGCCATTTTATTTTTGGTGATTACTTTAGTATCGGTTCAATGAGCGAAAGCGAAATTGAACAATAAACCACCGGCTAAGCCGGTGAGATTAAAAATCTTTAGATATAAG
>PDWI01001366.1_pt1 | contig 38571 bp, 34 predicted proteins | sample 1430891 | NCBI WGS metagenome assembly PDWI01 (sample SAMN01162508, study PRJNA174530) | Oral metagenome, whole genome shotgun sequencing project. | biome: Marine environment; feature: Marine mammal; material: Swab sample of the gingival sulcus; isolation source: swab sample of gingival sulcus... | reverse complement strand
TTTTTTACGCCTATTTTTTATTGGCACAATGTACATGTTGGCTTTGCAGAAATTAGCTCTGAAAACTCAAAAATAGAGTTTTTCAGGGTTGACTATTTATTCAGAAGAGTAAAGCAAAGCGGGAAAACTTATCAGACAGATGAAAAATTATGCCAGAAATTGCTTTTTTATTACAAAATTTTATTGTACTAAACTGGCAAGATGAATTTTGAGCGTTAGCAAGAATTTTTACCTTCGGGGAGGGAAGAATGGACGAAAAATCAAAATGCGGCTGCAAAAAGGGGATGGTACCGGGCAAGGACGGCAAGTGCTTGATGCCGGAAGTTACCTTTGAAACCTTTGTTATGTCTCTAAATACTTCAGTTTTATATCATCTGGGCGAGATTGCCGATCCGGTTACCGGCAAAAGAGAGCGTAATCTGGACCTGGCCAGGCACGGCATTGATACCTTGACCATGATCGAGAAAAAAACCGAGGGCAATCTATCTGAGGACGAGGCAAAGATGCTTAAAGACTTGTTGTGCGATGCCAAGCTGAAATTTGTTAATGCTGCCAAGGCTTAAAATGTCAGAGCCTGCCGGTTTGAGAATTTTTGCACCGGCCAAGATTAACCTGTTTCTAAGGGTAAACGGCAAGCGGCAAGATGGCTATCATGAACTGCAGACTTGGATGCATAAAATTTCCCTGGGCGACCAGCTTGTGCTTGAATTGTCCGGCCCCGGCATAGAGCTTGAATGCGAGGGTGAGCAGGTTCCTGGTAATGAGGATAATTTGGCCTTTCGGGCTGCCGGACTTTTTTTGGATAGGACCGACAAAAAAAAATCTGCCGGAGTACGGATCAGGCTTGCAAAAAATATTCCGGTGTCTGCCGGACTTGGCGGCGGCAGCAGTGATGCAGGTGCTGTATTAAAGGGACTTAATAAATTATTTGGGCAACCGCTTTCCGCCTGCGAATTATTGGAGCTTGCTCTGGAGCTTGGGGCTGATGTGCCGTTTTTTACGGCTGATTATGATGCGGTTTGGGCAACGGGGGTTGGCGAAAAGATGGTGCCGCTGCCGCCCTTGCCGGAAACTTCCTTAGTTTTGGTTAATCCCGGCATTTCGGTTGCCACCAAATGGGTTTTTGAAAATTTTGTGTTGACAGAAAATTCACAGGAAAGTACAGTCCCGTGTCCTTCGGAAATGGCTGGTTCTGCCCTTGATATGATGGTAAATGATCTTGAGGCTGTAACCGCAAACAGGTATCCGGTTATCGGTGAGATAAAGGATGCCTTGCTTGAGGCCGGGGCTAAGCACGTTTTGATGTCAGGGAGCGGCCCGACAGTTTTTAGTCTTTTTCCGGATGATGATGAAAAGGGTTGTTTTCAGGTTGAAGATGCGGTAAGAGTTATGCGTCTTCGCTTTGACAAGGTTTATAAAGCAAAAACAATTGCTGGGGCGTGGCCAAGTGGTCAAGGCACCGGGTTTTGATCCCGGCATTCGTAGGTTCGACTCCTACCGCCCCAGCCAGCTTGTTTTTAACAGGTTCCTGATTTTCATGCTGGTATAAATCATGCCGAATATAATCAAGGTATTTTCTGGTAACTCCCATCCCGAGTTGGCAAGAGAAATTGCTGCACATTTAGAGCTGCCTCTGGCTAAGGCAGAGGTGAAAAAGTTCAGCGATGGCGAAGTCTTTGTGGAAATCAAGGAAAATGTCCGGGGAACTGATGTTTTTGTGGTTCAGCCGACCTGTACGCCAGTTAACGATAACCTGATGGAACTGGTGATTATGGTTGATGCCCTGCGACGTGCCTCTGCCAGGAGGATAACCGCGGTGGTTCCATACTATGGATATGCAAGGCAGGATCGCAAGAATGCCCCGCGGGTTCCCATTTCGGCAAAGGTTGTGGCCGAGATGTTTATGGCGGTCGGAGTGAGGAGGGTCTTGTGCATGGATTTACATGCCGGACAGATCCAGGGATTTTTCAATATTCCGGTAGATCATCTCTACGCAGCTCCCGTGATTCTTGAGTACCTTGCAGAATCTTTTGATAATGTAATTATGGTGTCGCCGGACGCCGGCGGCGTTGAGCGGACCCGTGCCTACGCCAAGCGGCTTGATTCCGGCTTGGCTATTATCGACAAACGCCGTGATAAGCCCAATGAGTGCGAGGCCATGCATGTTATCGGTGATGTCCGCGGTAAGACTGCCGTTCTGGTGGATGATATGGTGGATACTGCCGGAACGCTTTGCAGCGGGGCCTCAACTCTGCTAGATAATGGAGCCAAAGAGGTTCATGCCTGCTGTTCTCATCCGGTGCTTTCAGGGCCTGCCTTGGAGAGAATAGAAAATTCTGCCCTTGCATCATTAGTTGTTACCAATTCCATTCCGCTTCGGGAAGAAGCTAAAAAATGCAGCAAAATAAAAGTCTTGTCGGTATCAGCCTTACTTGCGGATGCTATCAGAAGAATACATAATGAGGATTCGGTAAGTTCTCTTTTCGTGTAGTTTCTGCAGATATTTTAATGCCATATTGTCTTTTTTTCACCTCCGCTTTGTTCTTTTCTGAAAGGTGCTGAAAATTATTTAAGGAAGGTGTCTGTCAAATTAAAAAAGGTTTACTTTTGCCAAATTAAGCTTACTCCTAAGCAAATAAACGTAAAGCAGATTATGCTAGATGTCCCCAATAAGTGCAACCTTTTCCCTGTGAAGACTTCCAGTGGTGTCAAGCCGTTTAAAACTTTTCTGGATGGAATGTTACACAGTCGGCTTTGCAAAAATTAACCTGGAAAACTCAAAAATAGATTTTCTCATGGTTGACTAAATATGAAAATCCTTTCTCCCATCAAAGGATTGTTGGTAGCTTGAAAGCAGGGTAAATCGTTAAGGGAGAAACCAGACAGTTTATTTGTTTCTAACAAGTTGTTTCTAGCATTCTATGTTTGACGACAAATTCAGTCTTTCACTTAGCAGTTCGGTCAGGAAAAGAAGTCTTGCCGGGCTGTCTGTCTTCGCCAGAGCAGTTCGCCACTGCATATAGCAGCCGGAGCAGGTGGTGGTGATAATATCCGGTTTCATGGCCAGCACCTTTTCGGCCAAATCATCACGGATTATCCCGGATATTTTGGGGGCGCCAAGGTGAAACAGCCCGCCGGAGCCGCAGCATTGGGGGCCGTCTTCCAGTTCCAGCAGGGTAAGACCTTCGATATATGACAGCAGTTTCCTGGGTTCTGCCGTTACCTGGTTTTCATTTCGCAAGTGGCAGGGATCATGATAAAAAACCCGCAATTCCTTCTTGGGCGTAACTTCTGCCCCGGCTATCCGTTGAGGGGAGATTTTTGCCGCAAAAAACCGGCTGACCTCTTCAAGCCTGCCTGCTATCTCTTCCGCCCTTCTTTGCCAGTCAGGTTCATTGCTAAACAGCCCCGGATAATTCTTGAGCTGTGCCCAGCAGGAGCCGCAGGTTACCAGAATTTTCCCCTCGGTCTGTTCAAGAACCTCAATATTTTTTTTGGCACAACCCTTCGCCTTACTAAAATCACCGGCCGCTTCAAGGGCCAGACCGCAGCAGCCAAGCCCGGCCGGGATATGCAGCAAAAAGCCCGTCTTTTCAGCCAGCTTCCTGACTGCCCCAATGGATTTCGGATAAAGATATGAGGTAGAGCAGCCCGGAAAGTAGTTTATAACCTCAAGCCCAACCTGACTTTGTCCAGCTTCAGCCTTGTCCCCGGCCGTTGGCAGCAGGGTTTCCATATCACCGTCAAACATGGCCAGACGAAGGCGGAGACCGCTTTCCATGGGCAGGGCATCGAGAAACAGTTTGGCGGCAATATTGCCGAAAAAACGTGCTCCGTGCAGGAGCTGCGGCCGCTCCAGCACCTTTCTGGCAACATATTTTTCATGGCCGTGCGAGCCGTAAAACCTGCCGAAATTCGCCCTGGCAGACATCACCTCGCCGGTTATATCCAGTCCCCTTGGGCAGACCTTATTGCAACTGCCGCACAGCAGGCATTTGGCAAAAATATCTTCAAAGATGCTGGATGCTTCCTGCCCGTACACCTCAAGCAGGTGCATTTTCCCTCTGGCACTGTAACACTCCTTGCCGCTAGCCTTATATACCGGGCAGACAACCGTGCAGGCACCGCATTTTGCACATTTTTTCAAAATCTTATCCATTTATATTTGGTGGACAGGCTAAGCCCTTACCTGTCCCACAACAGGAAGGACTTGATAAAGGGATCCAGACCGCCGTCCAGAACGGCATCGACATTGCCGGTTTCGTGTTCCGAACGGTGATCCTTGATTAACCGGTGGGGCTGCAAGGTGTATGACCTGATCTGGCTGCCCCAGGCAATCTCCTTTTTATCCCCGTGCAGGCCCTGCTGCTCGGCTTCCTTTATTTGCCGCTCACGCTCGTATAACTGGGACATAAGCATTTTCATGGCCATATCCTTGTTACGGTGCTGCGATCTTTCGTTTTGGCACTGCACCACAATATTGGTCGGCAGATGGGTGATGCGGATGGCCGAGTCGGTCTTGTTGACATGCTGGCCGCCGGCACCGGAAGCCCGGTAGGTATCAATTCTTAAATCTTTCTCCTCAATAACGATATGCACGGAATCATCCAGTTCCGGGATGACCATTACCGAGGCAAAGGAAGTGTGCCTTCTGCCGCTGGTATCAAAGGGCGAAATGCGGATCAGGCGGTGAACTCCCACCTCCGACCGAAGGTAGCCGTAAGCATGACCGCCCTTGACCAGAATGGTAACGCCCTTGGTACCGGCCTCATCACCCGGCAGGATATCCAAGATGCTGGTGGCAAAGCCCTTGTTTTCCGCCCACCGCAAATACATTCTGAGCAGCATATCCACCCAGTCCTGGGCCTCGGTGCCTCCGGCCCCGGCATTGATGGACAATATGGCATTACAGCCGTCATGCTCACCGCTGAACATACATTCAAGTTCGGCGGCGGCAATATCTGCGGCCAGTTCGTCAAGTAAGGATGCCGCCTCATTTTCGCTGTCGCGGTCTTGATCCTCCACGGCCATTTCCAGAAACATTTCAATATCTTCCAGCCGCTGCCATCTGCTGTCCCAGCTTTTGACCAGATCCTGCACCTGACCAAGTTCCTTCTGGATTTTCTGGGCGGCCGCCGCATCCTGCCAAAAATTCGGTGCCAGGGTTTGTCTTTCCAGGACCTCAAGCTGCTCCCTTTTTCCGGTCAGGTCAAAGATGCTCCTTCAAGGCCAGCAAACGGCCTTTTAATTCCGAGATTTTCTGCTTCGAGACTGCTGCTCCTGTTTCAACGGACATAATTTTCCTTCCTGCAACTTACGGGCGGGCTGCCCAGTTTATTATCTTTCTTTTGACCGCCAGCGGTAAAAAGTTAAAAATCACGGCAAAAACTACGGCAAAACAAACAAATATCAGGCAAGCAGGAGCAAAGTAAAAGCCCCACAAGGTGTAGATGGTTCTGCCCTCCTGTAGTACAACCTTCCCGCTTTCTGCCCAAGAGGCAAAGATTGGGGAAGCCTTACAAACCCGGCCATTTGGCTCAATAAAGCCGGAAATACCAGTATTTGCCGAGCGGATTAGGCTCCGCCCGTTTTCCACCGCCCGAAAAACCGACATGGCAAAACTCTGGTACGGGGCACTTGACTTACCATACCAGGCATCATTGGTCAAATTAACCAGCAAATTTGCCCCGTTTTGCGACCATTTTCTGGCAATTTCAGGAAAAATTGATTCATAGCAGATCAAGATTCCGATTCTGGCCTTGCCTAAGGCAAGCGGCTTTTCGATTATGCCTGGCGTAAAATCACCCACGCTCTCAACAAGCGGAGCCAGAAAAGGAGTATATTTTTTGAGCGGTACATATTCTCCATACGGCACCAGATGACTTTTATAATATTTACCGATCAGGCGGCTGGCCGGATCCAGCAGCAGGGCACTGTTATAATAATTGATTATCCGGTTCTCCTCGTCCTCTACCTCGAACCAGGGGGCGCCGGTCAAAAGGCTGCCCTGATTTTCCCTTAAAAAACGTGATACCAGCCTGAATTCCCCGGTAATATTGGGATAAAACGGAATGGCGGTCTCCGGCCAGACCAGCAAATCCAGCTGCTGGCTGCCGTCAATTCCCCGCGACAGGGCAAGATATTTTTTTACGGCTGCGGTTAGCTGACCATCCTGCCATTTTTCGTTTTGCAGGATATTTCCCTGGACAATGCCGGTTTCGATAATTTCTGCTTCGGCCAATTCTTTTTTATCCAGTGCCAGACTGAAAAAGGAATATACCGGCATCAGCAGGATGATGATCAGCCAGGCCGCCTGCAGGATATTACTGAATTTTCGTGCTAAAAACAGAGCAATCAGCACATTGGACATGACCAGCAGAAAACTTATGCCATGATGACCAAAAAGCTCCGCCGACTGGATGAGAAAGACATTTTCCCACAGCCCGTAACCAAGATCCAGCCACGGAAAGCCGGTCAAAAGCACCGACCGCAGCCAGTCGCCCGCCACCCAAAGGGCAGGCAGCAGGAAAATCCACCGGCCAGGCCGATATTTTCTGGTGATAAAATAGCCGGTTACACTAAAAAGAATGCAGTACAAGGTCATATATCCGGCCAGACCAGTCAGGGCCGGGATGGAGACCCAAAGCGGCAGCCCGCCGTACTTGCCCAGCACCACGACAATCCAGTAGAGAATAAGCAGGTGATAAATCAGCCCGAACACGCCGCCCGCCCAGGCCGCCTGTCTGCCGTTTTCTGCGGTGGCAAAGGCATGAATCAGCGGCACCAGGCCGACAAAAAGCAGGGGCGGAAAACTCCAGCTTCCCGGCATTCCGGCAAAGACCAGCAATGCCGAGCAGGCAGAACATAAAAAAATCAAGCTAAATGAGGTTTTCACCGAGCAACCGTGTCCTTATTTTTACGGGAAATTTCAATGGATTTAATATGCCGCTCGCTGGCTTCAACTACCTTAAAAAGCCAGCCGCCTATCTCCACCGTATCATCCTTTTTCGGGAGCCGCCCCAAGGCATGAATAATCATGCCGCCCAGTGATTCATAGGGGCCTTCACCAAATTCAATACCTAGCTGCTCTTCCACCACCTCCACATCGGTTCTGGCCTGAACGATGATGGTACTGTCGTCAATACGTTTAATCTGCTCCTCGCTTGTATCAAATTCATCATCAATCTCGCCGACAATCTCCTCCAGAATATCCTCAAGGGTGATCAGGCCGCGGATGGCCCCAAATTCGTCATTGACAAGGGCCAGGTGAAATTTACGTTTTTGAAATTCTTTCAGGATGTCAACAATGGGTTTATTTTCAAGGACAAAATAAGCCGGATTTATATAATCTTCCACGGGCAGGTTCTGCCCGCCCAGGCAGGCTTTCAGCAAATCCTTAACATGGACAATGCCGACAATCCGGTCATGGTTTTCCCGAAATACCGGAATTCTGGTAAAGCCGCTGTCCACCACATACTGGATAAGTTCTGGCAGGGGCGTGCTGACATCAACGCTGACAATCTCGACGGCAGGGGTCATAACCTCGGCGGCCTTGGTGTCCCTGAAACCGAAGATAGAGGTGATCATCTTTTCTTCCAGGCTGGAAATAAGCCCCTGCTCCTCGCCTTCTTCCAGAAGCTCCTGAATCTCGTTTTCAAGCTCTTTGGCCGTGTCTGGCGTTTTGTCAAACCTTAAGGTTTCCGACAGCTTTTTGAAAAATCCCTTGATATCGTCCCTGTTCATTTTTCTGTTTATTTTGAAAAGACCATCCGATTTATGTTTGCTTTATTATCCCAGTTAAGGCAGGGAATTTCAACGGCTTTGTAAAAAATCTGCATTTTTTCCTTTGTAAATCAGGCAGCAATACTATAATAGTGGGTTTTGAGTAATGAAACCGGGCCGGTTTGTGCGGCCTGAAATTAGGCAGAGAAGCTTACGGGGAAAGGTTTGAAAGGAAAGGTACTCATCGCCAACCGGGGCGAAATAGCCATCCGCATCATGGATGCCTGCAGGCAGCTTGGTCTTGAATATGTGGTGGTCTATACCGAGGCCGACCGAGATTCGGAGCATGTTCGGAAAAATATTACCAGCGGCCCGCAGCAAAATGCCTGGCGTATCACCAGTTACACCGATCCAAACGATATTTTTGCGGTGGCCGACCATACCGGATGCACGGCAATTCATCCCGGCTACGGCTTTTTCTCCGAAGATTTTCGCTTTGCCAGAAGGGCGGCTACCAGAGAGCGGAGCCTGACCTTTATCGGCCCGGACTGGCGGGTGATCAAGGATCTGGGCGATAAGATCAATACCAAAAATATCGCCAATCAGCTTGGTATTCCGACCATTCCGGGGACGGATGCTCCCATTTACAATGAAATGGAGGCCGAGGAAATCGCCCGTCAGTTGCTTGATGAGCAGATTGCCCGAGACGTAAAACACCCATCCATTCTGGTCAAGGCGGCGGCCGGCGGCGGCGGCATGGGCATCGAGGAGGTTACGGAAATTGAGCAGTTCCGCCGTATTTACCGCCAGCTGCAAAATTATGCCAAGCGGCAGTTTGGTGACGGCGGCGTTTTAATCGAGCAATGTCTTCGTGATTACAACCATCTGGAAGTGCAGCTTTTATGTTCCAAACACGGTGAGATAATCCATTTCAATTCACGCAACTGCACCATTCAGTCCACCGGCCGCCAAAAGAGGCTGGAGGCCGCACCAGGCTTTTGTTCCACCTGCTTTAACTATGATTTTGACGAAAAAGATGTCCTGCAAAAAATTGTCGATTATTCGGTCCGGCTGGCCGAGCATGTCAAATACGATAATATCGGCACCTGGGAATGGATTGTAACCAGAGACGGCCGGCCGCATCTTTTGGAAGTAAACACCAGAATACAGGTGGAAAATGATATTTCCGCCCGCATCAGCTATCTGGATGGCCGCCAGCCGAACCTGATTGTTGAGCAGATCCGGCTGGCCCTTGGCGAAAAAATCGGTTACCGGCAGGAACAGATTGAATTTAAGGGGGCAGCCATTGAACTGCGCATCGTGGCCGAGGACACCAGCCGCGGCTTTGCCCCGTGGATCGGCAAGATTACCGAGTTTTCCTTTCCAGAACATGAATGGTCTGCTGTCTATACCCAGGTGCCTTTTGATCGGCCATATATCATCCCCAGCGATTATGATCCCAATCTGGCTCTGGCTATTATCTGGGCAGATGAGGTGGAGCTGGCCAAAAAGCGGGCGGCACAGTTTATTGACGAGATAAGCATCAAGGGCGAGGACGCAGGCGGCGGCGGTATTATAACCAATCTTGCCTATCTGGCAGATAAACTGGATGATTTGATGAAATTTTAGGCCGTCTTGAGCCAGGATGCCGGAAAATATGAAAGAACAGCAAAAACAACTGCAAAAGCTGGATGAGAGGATAAGTTACCTGCTGCAGATCAAGGATTTCAGCAATTGGGGCAATCTTGATGAGTTCAAGGCATCCTGTGAAAGGCTTCGGCAGAATATTTATGACTATACCAGAGAGCAGCTGACCGCCGAGATACGGAAACTGGGCGAGTCGGTAAATTTTCTGGAAGAACGGGCGGAAGAGCAGCTAACCCCGATGGAAAGGGTGCGGATTGTCCGTTCGGTGCAGCGTTTCAGCCTGAAAGACATCCTGGAAAATGTCTACGAGGATTATACCGAGCTGGGCGGCGAGGAAGATGCCAATGTCGATCCGGCCATGGTCTGTGCCAAGGCCACCCTGGTACGCCGCATCAAGGATAAAACCATTACCTCATCGGTGATGGTGATCGGTCAGGAGCGGGGACATGGCGAGGAGTTCCGCAACGGCGGTTCCTGCAGGCCGGAAGGAAATGCCAAGGCGCTCCGTTATATGAGGGTGGCGGAAACCGAAGGTATTCCCATCCATTTTTATATTTTCACCCCGGGGTCCTATCCGGTTGAGGAATATCCGGGGGCCGCCCAGCAAATCGCCCGTAACATCTACGCCATGACCAAGCTGCGGGTGCCGATGATTGCCCTTTGTTCCGAGGGCGGTTCCGGCGGGGCCGAGGCCATTGGCCTTGGTGATTACCGGCTGATGCTGACCCACGGCTATTATTCGGTGATTTCGCCGGAAGGGGCGGCGGCCATTGAGGGCAAGATCCGTGAGGGCAGCAAGGTGCCGAAAGAACTGGTGGAGGTTTGTGCCGACCGGCTGCGGCTGACCGCCTGGGACAATTTGAAACACGGCACCATCGACCGCATTATTGAGGAGCCGCCTCTTGGTGCCAGACGGGACGATTTTCTTTTTTTTGCCCGTCTGCGTGAAGAGATGATCCGGGCCACTGATCAGGTGGTCTTGTCCACCAAGAGTTTCCGCACCCTGCGGCTGCATGAGATTGGCCGTAAAAAAAGCCGGAAGGAACCGGAAGAGCATCAGGTGGAACTAAACTGGGAACTGCATGGCGAGGAAATAAATCGGCTGCTTCTGCTTAGATCCAAAAAATATCTGGGCATGGCGGCCGGGGCCTTTTCCGGTAAACTGCTGGAAGACGAGACCCTTTCCAGACGGGCCAGGGTCAAGACCGAAAAACTGTATTACACCGTCCGCTACGATGTGCTGAAAAACCATAAAAAACAGGTGCGTAAGGTAATCAATGATGTATCCGGCGAAGGCTCGGTACTGCTGAAACGCATCACCCGTCCGGTCAATATGATGCTGGATTTTCTCACCCCCAAACAATCGGTTAAACCGGCGGTAAAACTGCTTACCTGTAATGGTGAAAACGGCCACAACGGCAGCAGTCAGCCAGATCCTCTGGAACTGACTGACACCTATACCAGCCCGCAGGCTAATCAGGATCGTGCCATTACCTGCCCCAACAGCGAAAAACGCGGCTGTAAGGATTTATGGATTCCCGATCTATACGGGGATTTTGCCGGAGTATGTGAAAATTGCGGTCACCATTTTCCCCTGGAATATCAATGGTATCTGGAAAATATTTTCGACCCGGATTCGGTAAGAACCTTCAATGACCATATCTGCTCGGAAAACCCGCTGAAATACACCGGTTATTCAGATCGGCTGGCGGCATCCAGAAAAAAAACCGGCAGCAATTCGGCCAATATGACCTTTCATGCCCAGGTGAACGGGATTCACATTGTTACCAGCATGTTATATGCCGATTTTAGAAACGGCACGGTCGGGGCGGCGGAAGGGGAAAAATTTGTCCGGGCCTGTGCGGTGGCGAAACGGAAAAAACGCCCCCTGTTGGCTTACGTACATACCACTGGCGGGATCAGGATTCAGGAAGGCACCCTCGGGGTGATCCAGATGCCCAAATGCACTATGGCGGTCAGGGAATATATTGACGCAGGCGGCCTTTATATTGTGGTCTATGACAATAATTCCTATGCCGGGCCGGTGGCTTCCTTTCTGGGCTGCTCGCCATACCAGTTTGCCATCCGCTCCAGCCGGATAGGTTTTGCCGGGCCGAGGGTGATCAGGGAAACCACCGGCATCAATATACCGCCGGATTATCATTCGGCCAGAAACGCCCTAAAACGGGGACATATTCAAGGCATTTGGGATCGGAGAGATTTCAGGCGTAATCTGCATAAGGCCCTGCTGACCATGGGCAGTCCCAGCCTTTATTACCGATAGAGGAATAAAATTTTGCCAAATTATCTGGAGTAGATCATGCGAATTTTAACCGTTATGCTGGTCTTGACCATGCTTATCGGCTGCCCCCCCTGCCTGCTGGCAAAAACCGACCAGCAGTTTATGCGGTGGCTGGCAAATTTTTCTGCACAGGCCGAGCGGCAGGGCATATCCAGAGCCACCATCCAGAGAGCATTTGCCGGGCTGACCGCTCCCAACCGGAGCGTGCTGAAAAAGGCACGTTATCAGCCGGAATTTACCATGACCATCCGCGATTATCTTGAGCCGAGGGTAAACCGGAGCATCGCCGCCAAGGGCCGGATTATGGCGGTCAGATATGGGAAAACCCTGGCGGACATTGAGCGTCAGACCGGGGTAAGCCGCTATATTTTGCTGGCTATCTGGTCGATGGAAAGCTCCTATGGGGCGGTCTTGAAGCAAAAATCACGGTTTTATCCGGTGCCGCATGCCCTTGCTACCCTGGCCTATGCCGATAAAAAAAGAAGCAAATTCGGCAGAACCCAGCTAATGGCCGCCCTGAAAATTCTGGAAGCAGGCGACATCAGCCCCGAGGCCATGCTGGGTTCCTGGGCTGGAGCCATGGGACATACCCAGTTTATCCCGACCTCGTATCTTGCTTACGGCGTAGATTGGGATCAGGACGGCCGCCGCGATATATGGAATTCTATTCCCGATGCCTTAGCCACAGCAGCCAACCTGCTGAAAAAAAACAACTGGCAGACGGGCAAGACCTGGGGCTACGAAGTTGTTTCTCCGGCAGGCGGCCATAGATTTGCCGGACAGACCAAAACCCTGGGGCAGTGGTCGGCACTTGGTTTCAAACGCCCAAATGCAAGCCCATTTCCCCGCTCGGAAGAGCGGGCCGAGTTAAAATTTATCGCTGGCAGCAAGGGGCCTGCCTATCTGATGACCAAAAACTTTTTTGTCATCAAAAGATATAATAATTCTGATTTTTACGCCCTGGCGGTGGGGCAGCTTGCCGATCTGATTGCTGGCAGTAGTATGTCCGGCAGCAGTATGGTGCAGAAATGGCCGCAAAGGGCAGGCTCGCTTTCCTTTACTGAAAAGCAGGAATTACAGTTGCTAATGAAACGTGCCGGAGTTTATACCGGCAAGACGGACGGCATAATCGGCAATGATTCGAGGGCAGGAATAATCCGGCTGCAGGAAAGATACGGCCTTCCAGTAAATGGCCGGGCCGATAAAAAATTGCTGCTTTTGCTCAGGAAAAAAATAGCCAGCAGATAGCAAAATTTGATAGCAAAATTTAACCGGCTGCCGGGCAGCCGCAGGAGGCAGCTATGTCCAGCAGTTTCGGTACAATTTTTAAGATTACCACCTTTGGCGAATCCCACTGCAAGGGGGTAGGAGTGATAATTGACGGCTGTCCGCCCGGTCTGGCCCTGACCGAGGCCGATATTCAGCCGCAGCTGGATAGAAGGCGGCCCGGCCAGAGCCGTCTTACCACTGATCGGGATGAGCAGGATCGGGTGGTCATCCTCTCCGGTACCGAGCGTGGCCTCACCCTTGGCACCCCCATTGCCATGCAGGTTGCCAATCGGGATCAAAAGCCCGCCGATTATGGTGAGATGGCTGATGCGCCAAGGCCGTCCCATGCCGATTATACCTATATGCAGAAGTACGGCATCAAGGCATCCTCGGGCGGCGGGCGTGCCAGTGCCAGAGAGACCATCGGCACGGTTGCCGCTGGAGCGGTAGCCATGAAGGTTTTACAGGAAAAATGCGGCGTGGAGGTGGTCGGCTGGGTAAGCTCGGTGGGTAATACCCAGGCAGGCCCTGTGGACGTATTGACCATCAGCCGGAAGCAGGTGGACCAGGAGCCGACCAGATGCCCCGATGCTAAGGCCGCAAAAATCATCACCGAGATCATAACCGCCATGAAGGAGGCCGGAGATTCCATCGGCGGCACCGTCTCCTGCGTTATCAGAAAGGTGCCTGCCGGACTGGGTGAGCCGGTCTATGAAAAGCTGGAGGCAAAACTGGCCCAGGGGATGCTGGCTATTCCGGCGGCCAAGGGTTTTGAGATAGGTTCCGGCTTTGCCGGGGCAAGGATGCAGGGTTCATCGCATAATGACCCCTTTATCGCCAAATCCGGCAGGCTTGGCACCATGACCAATAATTCCGGCGGGATTCAGGGCGGCATTTCCAACGGGGAGCCGATTATTTTCCGGGTGGCCTTCAAACCCCCGGCCACTATCTCACTGCCGCAAAAAACCGCCGATTATAACGGCAGCGAGGTACTGCTGGCGGCCAAGGGCAGGCACGACCCATGCGTGGTGCCAAGGGCGGTTCCCATTGTTGAATCCATGGCAGCCCTGGTTATTCTGGATATGCTGCTGAGGCAGGAGGCCAGGAAGGGCTTGAGCATGGTATAAACCGATTATGGAACCGATACTGGAATTGGCTGCTGACAGCAGGATTGCCGAGAGCAAGTTCCGGCATTGCTATCTGCATCCCGAAGATCATAACCGAATCATCAAAATCATCGTCCATCCTGATGAATTGTCCCGGCGGCTGGACGGCAATATGAAGGAATGGAAATATTACCAGCGGCTTAAGGCAATGAAGCTGCCGCTGGATTTCATCCCGCCGTATTATGGTTTTATTGATACCAATCTGGGCCGCGGTCTGGTTAGCCAGTGTGTCAGGGATTTTGACGGCCAGGTCTCGCCCAGGCTGGCTAAGGTGCTTGACCAAAGGGAAGTTTATAATCTGGCCGAGGTTGAGAATAAAATTAAGGAACTTAGCGGCATACTGATAAAATATAATATCCAGCTATTTGATCTGAATCGGTTTAATATTCTGGTCAAGACCCTGGAAAATGGCTCCTGCCAGCCGATGCTGATTGATCTTAAAGGACCGTATAACAACTATGAATTTATTCCTGTTTCCACCTATCTTCCTTATTTTTCAAGGAAAAAGCTAAGGCGCCGCTGCCAGAGGCTGCTGGATATGATAATAGAGGCAAGGAGTTAAACAATGAAATATGGAGAAAATATGAAATCTTTGGTTTTGTTTACAATTTTTGCTGCGGTATTATTGCTTGGTTCTTGTCAAAATAATGGCTACCGCAAGGTAATTTTGAAACATCCTGAAACCCTGGACTTCAAGGAATGTGAGGCCAGCACCTGGACAAAAGACCATAAGGAAAGTGATGAGTGCATTAGAAAATACAAGGAACAGGGCTATCAGATCTGGGGTGAGAGATAGGCATAAACAAGAATATTAAATTATTTCAAGGTATTAGCTGATTTGAATTGACTAAAATCTGATTTTTGGTTAGATGACCTTGTTTTTGGGCAGCTATCTGAATAGTGGCACTTACAGCCAATGCAGACCAGGGATTTTTTATGAAGGCAATCATCGCTCTTGAGGATGGAACAATTTTTGAGGGAAGGTCTTTTACCGACTCCGGTGAGGCGGTGGGAGAGATGGTTTTTAATACCTCCATGAGCGGTTATCAGGAAGTGCTGACCGACCCCTCATATACCGGGCAAATGGTTACCATGACCTGCCCGATGATTGGTAATTACGGGGTTAATGATGAGGATATGGAATCAGCAAAGGTGCATCCCGGAGCCTTTTTAATCAAGGAATATTGCCCGTTTCCATCCAATCACCGCAGCCGGGGAACCCTGGCCGATTTTTTACGCCAACACGGCGTGCTGGGCATTGAGGGCTTTGACACCAGAGCCTTGGTCAAACATATCCGTACCAAGGGTGCCATGAAAGCTGCGGCTGCGGCCTTGGCAGACGGCCAAACTCCTGCCGATCTGATTAAAAAGGCCAGGGATTGGCACGGCCTAAATGGTCAGAATATGGTGGAAAAGGTAAGCTGCCGGGAGCCATACGGCTGGACTGCCGAAGGTGCAAGGCCGGGCATAAATTTTGAGACTGCCGAAAAGCCCGGCGAAAACCCTCTAAAGGTGGCCGTCCTTGATTTTGGCATGAAATATAATCAGGCCAGAATACTAATGCAGATGGGCTGTCAGGTGCAGGTTTTGCCTGCCTCAACCGATGCAAAGACCTTGCTGGCTATGGGGCCGGACGGGATTTTTCTCTCCAACGGCCCGGGCGACCCGGAAGGGGTGATCGGCGTGGTTGAGACCATTAAAAAACTGCTCGGCACCAAGCCCATTTTCGGCATCTGCCTTGGGCATCAGCTTTTGGGGCTGGCCTGCGGCGGAAAAACCTACAAGCTAAAATTCGGTCATCGGGGCGGCAACCAGCCAGTCAAGGATTTAACCACCGGTAAGGTGGAAATCACCGCCCAAAACCACGGCTACTGCCTGGATGAAACCAGCCTGAATCAGGATGAGGTGGAGATAACCCATATCAACCTGAATGATAATAGCCTGGCCGGAATACGGCATAAAATTTTTCCGGCCTTTTCAGTGCAGTACCACCCTGAACACGCCCCCGGGCCGCACGATGCCAGGCATCTGTTTGGCCGCTTTATCGACATGATGAAAAAGCATAAAAAACACCACTAATCAGCAGATTATCCCATAAGCAGACCACCATGCCAAAAAGAACGGACATAAAAAAAATACTTATCATCGGTTCCGGCCCGATCATCATCAGCCAGGCCTGCGAGTTTGATTATTCAGGAACCCAGGCGGTGAAAGCCCTGAAGGAAGAGGGCTATGAGGTGGTGCTGATTAACTCCAATCCGGCTACCATTATGACCGATCCGGAACTGGCAGATGCCACTTATATCGAGCCGATTACCCCGGAAATGGTGGTCAAGGTGATCGAAAAGGAGCGGCCTGATGCCCTGCTCCCCACCCTTGGCGGCCAGACCGCCCTTAACACCGCCATCAAGGTAGCCGAAACCGGGGCCTTGGAAAAATACGGGGTTGAATTGCTGGCGGCTAACATCGAGGTAATCAAAAAGGCAGAAGGACGGGATGAGTTTCGTGAGGCGATGCGGTCAATCGGTTTGCAGGTTCCCGAATCGGCCATTGTTCATAATCTGGCCGATGCCATGCAGGCCGGAGAAGAAATCGGCTTTCCGCTGATTGTCCGCCCCAGCTTCACCCTGGGCGGCACCGGCGGCGGCGTGGCCTACAATCGACATGAACTGGAAGAGTTAAGCACCGCCGGACTGGATCTTTCCATGACCTGCGAGATCATGATCGAAAAGAGCCTGCTCGGCTGGAAAGAGTATGAACTTGAGGTAATGAGGGATAAAAGCGACAATGTGGTGATTATCTGCTCCATAGAAAATATTGATGCCATGGGCGTTCATACCGGAGATTCTATCACCGTGGCTCCGGCGCAAACCCTCTCTGACCGTGAATATCAGGCCATGCGTGATGCGGCCATCGCTATCATCCGCGAAATCGGCGTGGAGACGGGCGGCTCTAATGTGCAGTTTGCCGTCAACCCTGAAAACGGCGAAATGATGATTATCGAGATGAACCCCAGGGTTTCCAGAAGCTCTGCCTTGGCTTCCAAGGCGACCGGATTTCCCATTGCCAAGATTGCCGCCAAACTGGCGGTCGGCTATACCCTGGATGAAATCAGGAACGATATTACCAGAACCACCTGTGCCGCCTTTGAGCCGGTGATCGACTATTGCGTGGTCAAAATCCCCAGATGGACCTTTGAAAAATTTCCCGAAACCGATGACCAGCTAACCACCGCCATGAAATCGGTAGGCGAGACCATGGCTATCGGCCGCACCTTCAAGGAAGCCTTGCAAAAGGGAATGCGTTCGCTTGAAACCGGCAGGTTCGGCTTTGGCGGCGACGGCAAGGAAGATTTTAGCGGCCTTGAGCTGGAAGATTTGGAGCAGGGTTTGAGGGTGCCGAGTTCCAGACGGTTCAACTTTATTTACGAGGCTCTAAAACGAGAGATGAGCCTGGATAAAATTTTTGCCTTAACCAAGATAGACCCTTGGTTTATCGAACAATTCAGGCAGATAGTCAGCCATGAAAGGAAAATTGTCGAGGCTGGTTTTAAGGGGCTTAACCAAGAATTTTTACAAACGTCCAAAGAGCTTGGTTTTTCAGACTGCCAGCTTGCCCATCTCACCGGAACTTCGCCAAAAGACGTGCGGAAATTACGGGCTGAGCTGGGTATCTTGCCGGTATTTAAGCTGGTCGATACCTGCTCGGCGGAGTTTGAGGCATATACGCCCTATTATTATTCCACCTATGAGCAGGAAAATGAGGCGGCGGCTAGCGGCAGGAAGAAAATTGTCATTCTGGGTGGCGGGCCTAACCGCATCGGCCAGGGCATCGAGTTTGATTACTGCTGCGTCCACGCTTCATTTGCCCTGAAGGAGATGGGTATTGAATCGATTATGGTCAACTCCAACCCCGAAACCGTCTCCACCGACTACGATACTTCGGACAAGCTGTATTTCGAGCCGCTGACCATTGAGGATGTGCTAAATATTATCGATCTGGAACAGCCGGACGGGGTTATCGTCCAATTTGGCGGGCAAACGCCGCTTAATCTGGCCGTTCAACTGGAGGAGGCCGGAGTACCCATTGTCGGCACCCAGCCGGATGCCATCGACCGGGCGGAAGATAGAAAACGCTTCCAGCAGTTTTTGCAGAAACTCGGCCTGAAACAGCCGGAAAACAACACCGTGTTCACCCAGGAAGAGGCCCTGGCCGCCGCAAATCGCATTGGTTATCCGGTGGTCATGCGGCCATCTTACGTTTTGGGCGGCCGGGACATGCGAATTGTTTATAATGATCAGGGCGTTAAGGATTTTATGGCGGCCATCGGCGGCATGGCTAAGGAACATCCGGTTTTGATTGATAAATTCTTGAAAGATGCCATTGAGGTTGATGTTGATGCCATCAGTGATGGACAAACCACCATCATCGGCGGCATTATGGAGCATGTGGAGGAGGCAGGTATTCATTCGGGCGATTCTTCCTGCGTACTGCCGCCGCACACCCTGCCCCAGTCGATTATCGAAGAAATCATGACCGCCAGCAAGGATATGGCCAGAGAGCTTGGAGTGATTGGGCTGATGAATGTGCAGTTTGCCGTCAAGGATGAAAAGCTATATGTGCTGGAGGTAAATCCGCGGGCATCAAGAACCGTGCCTTTTGTCTCCAAGGCAACCGGAGTGCCGCTGGCCCGGCTGGCTACCAAGGTGATGCTGGGCATGAGCCTTGAGGAGTTGGGGCTGACCAGCGAGGTTAAAATCGGCCATTGGGCGGTAAAGGAGGCCGTCTTCCCCTTTGACCGTTTTGACAAGGTGGATACCCTGCTCGGTCCGGAGATGAAGTCCACCGGCGAGGTGATGGGCATCGATGACAATCTGGGGCTGGCCACCGCCAAGGCATCCATTGCCGCCGGAGCCAACCTGCCGGAGCCGGGGCAGGTCTTTATCAGTGTCAGGGATGCGGACAAATCGGCCATGATTCCAATCGCCAAAGTCCTGATTGACATGGGTTATAAGGTGCTGGCTACGGACGGCACGGCCCAAATGCTTGCTGACCATCAAGTTGCCTGCGAGCGGGTCAACAAGATATCGCAGGGCAGGCCGCATATTCTGGACAAGATTCAGGATAACCAGATCAACTGGATAGTAAACACCTCGCTGGGAAAAAGAACCACCGAGGATTCCTACCTGATAAGAAGGGCCGCCCTTGATTTTCATATCACCTACACCACCACCAAGGCCGGGGCCAAGGCCATGATTATGGCCCTTGCCGAGGCAAAAAAATCAGCAATTGGGGTGCAGCCGGTTCAATATTTCACCAAATAATCATATTTTTTACGGCAAAATCCTGATGGCGGCTTGATATGTTTTGAGTTACGGTTTATTATTCCGCTTTTGTTTCAGGGCAAATTGAACCTTGCCTGTTATTTCGGAAAACTAGGGAAACGGGAGGAATCCTTGAGTAATTTTTACAAAAATCTTAGTATGTGGCTGGTGATCGGGCTGGCTATGCTGATGCTGTTCAATATTTTCAATGAGCCGAAGGGCGACCCCAACCTGCTGACCTATTCACAATTTGTGGCTAGTGTGCAGAGCAAGACCATCACCAGAGTTACCATCAGCGGTGATGCCATCTCCGGCACCCTGCCGGACGGCAAGCAGTTTCAAACCATTTTTCCCATCAATGACGGGGAGTTAATCCCCATTTTGCGTAATGCAGGGGTAGATATAACCGTCAAGGAACGCCAGCGTGAATCATGGTTGATGCAGATTTTTGTTTCCTGGTTTCCCATGCTGCTGCTGATTGGGGTCTGGATTTTCTTTATGCGGCAGATGCAGAGCGGCAAGGGCGGGGCCTTATCTTTCGGCAAGACCCGAGCCAAACTTATGGAGCAGGGCGAGAACAAGGTTACCTTCAAGGATGTAGCCGGTATTGATGAGGCCAAGGAAGAGCTGGAGGAAATCATTGATTTTCTAAAGGATCCGCAAAAATTTACCGCCTTGGGCGGCAGGATTCCCAAGGGGGTTTTGCTGGCAGGCTCGCCCGGCACCGGAAAGACCCTGCTGGCAAGGGCCATTGCCGGAGAGGCGGATGTGCCGTTTTTCTCCATTTCCGGCTCTGATTTTGTGGAAATGTTTGTCGGCGTGGGTGCCTCACGGGTGCGTGATCTTTTTAATCAGGGCAAGAAAAATGCCCCCTGTATCATCTTTATTGATGAGATTGATGCGGTAGGCCGTCATCGCGGGGCCGGGCTGGGCGGCGGCCATGATGAAAGGGAGCAGACCCTGAACCAGCTTCTGGTGGAGATGGACGGTTTTGAATCCAGCGAGGGGGTGATTATTGTGGCTGCCACCAACCGTCCTGATGTTCTGGATCCGGCTCTTTTGCGTCCCGGCCGTTTTGATCGTCAGGTGGTGGTACCGGTGCCGGATGTGGGCGGCCGCCGCAAAATCCTTGAAATTTATGCTGGTAAGGTCAAGATGGATCCAGCCGTTGACCTGGAAATTCTGGCTCGGGGTACGCCTGGTTTTTCCGGTGCCGATCTGGAAAATCTGATCAACGAGGCGGCTCTAATGGCGGCCAGAAATGGTGAAAAAGAGGTGAGCCTTGCCCTGCTGGAAAGGGCCAAGGACAAGATTATGATGGGTGCGGAACGTAAATCCATGATCATCAATGACAAGGAAAAGGAGGTTACTGCCTATCACGAGGCCGGACATGCCCTGATTGCCAGACTTCTGCCCGACACCGACCCGATTCATAAGGTAACTATCATCCCCAGGGGACGGGCCTTGGGGCTGACCATGCAGCTGCCCATGGATGAAAAATATACCCATTCCAAGACCTTTCTGGAGCATACTATTTGCATACTATTCGGCGGCCGGGTGGCCGAAAAGATTGTTTTTGGGGAAATCACCACCGGAGCAGGCAACGACCTGGAAAGGGCCACTGAGCTTGCCCGAAAGATGGTCTGCGAATGGGGCATGAGCGATGAACTGGGGCCGCTTACCTACGGCCAGAAAGAGGAGCAGATTTTCTTGGGCCGCGAGCTTAACCGCCACCGTGATTTTAGCGAGGAGACTGCCAGACAGATTGATCTGGCAATTCGGGATATTATTCTGGAATCATCGGAAAAGGTAACAGAACTTTTGACCCAACATCGGCCAATCTTAAATAAAATGGCCGAGATGCTCCTTGAAAAAGAGACCATCGATTTAAGCGATATAGAGGAAATCATTAAGGAATTGGCACCGGAGCTTGCCGCTGACGAACCGGAGCCATCGGCGAAGCAGGCCGCAGAATCTAAAGATTCGGTGATCATCACACCGCCGCCTAAGCCGGAAGGACATAGTCCCGAAGCAAGCTAGCAAATGCCTTCGGTAAAAATCATGGGCATACTAAATGTAACGCCCGATTCCTTTTCTGACGGAGGCCGTCATAACTCACCGGAACTGGCACTGGCCGGAGCAAAACGCCTGATTGATGAGGGGGCAGATATTCTGGATGTGGGGGGGGAATCCACCCGTCCCTTTGCCAGTCCGGTGTCCATTAGCGATGAGCTTGCCCGCACCATTCCGGCCATTGAGCTAATCAAAAGGCATTATCCCGAGGTGCCGCTGTCCATAGATACCAGAAATGCAGAGGTTGCAGAGGCAGCCCTGGCCGCCGGAGCAGATATGATTAACGATATTTCCGCCCTGCGGCATGATCCGGCCATGATCAAGCTGGCACAGGAGACCGAGGTGCCGGTAATCATTATGCATATGCAGAACAATCCGGCCAATATGCAGCTTGCCCCCAGGTATAATGATGTTGTTCAGGAACTATATGATTTTTTTCAGGAAAGGCTAAGGCGGCTGGAAGAACTGGGCCTAGACCTTGAGCGAATTATTATTGACCCGGGCATCGGCTTTGGCAAGACCCTGGCCCATAATTTATCCATTTTGAAACATCTTGGCCGATTTAGAGAGCTGGGCCGCCCGATTCTGCTCGGTCATTCACGAAAGAGCTTTCTAGGGGAAATTACCGGCAAAAGGGATCAGGAAAGGGATTTTGCCACGGCGGTTGTGGCAGCCTTGGCCGTAAATCAAGGCGTTTCAATGATCAGGGTTCATCGGGCAGCGATGGTCAAGGAGGCAGTTATGATTGCCCGGGCCATAGATTCAGCAGCGGATTAGCCGCCGCGGGCAACCGAAAATTTTATCGGCTTAGGAGGGAAGTATGAATTTGCAGGTCTTGGCAAGTCAATCAATGGAAAATCTGGCCGTTTATCTGCATTTGAGCTACGGCCTTGCCGCCGGGATGGTCTCGGCGGTTAATCCTTGCGGCTTTGCCATGCTGCCGGTTTATCTCAGCCTGTACCTGGGGGCAAATGACAAGACCTTCGGCAGCCAGTCCATTTTGCTCAGGATATTCAAGGCCCTAATGGTAACCTTCATTGTAACCAGTGGTTTTGCCGTGGTTTTTGGGGCCGTGGGCGGGCTGATCATGGCGGGCGGCAGTTTTATTGAAGAATATATTCCCTGGTTTGTCCTGGTGGTGGGCGGTCTGATGATTCTGCTTGGCTGCTGGCTGCTGACGGGCAAACATTTTTCCCTGCCCTTGCTGCTGAAACTGGCACAGAAAATTGGCGATCCCCGCGATATGAGCATTTGGAGCTTCTTTTTATTCGGCATCACCTTCGGTATAACTTCAATGAGCTGCACCCTGCCCATCTTCCTGGCGGTGGTTGGCAGCAGTTTTACCAGTCAAAACTGGCAGGAGGGGCTGGGGCAGTTTTTTTCCTTTATCGCCGGAGTGTTTCTGGTGCTGCTGATTCTAACCCTTGGCATCGCCCTGGTAAAAAAGGCCCAGGTTACGGGCCGGATGAAAAAAATATTCCCCTTTATTCATCTGATCTCGGCATTCTTCCTGCTGGCTGCCGGGGGATATATCGTCTGGCACCAATGGCGGGTTTTGTTCCACTAAAATTCAGGTTTTAGGGGCTGACGCTGTTCGGCGATAATCCTGCTGGTAACGGCCTTTAAGATTACCCCATAGGCGGGCAAAAACAGCATCAGGCTGACCAGGAGCTTGAAGCAGTAATCCGTTGTGCCGATTTCCAGCCAGTGGGCGGCCATAAATGCGTCCGGGCTTTTCCAGAAGGCCAGATAATAAAAGACGATGGTGTCAAGGAGATTACCAATAAGGCTGGAAGCGGCCGGGGCAATCCACCATTGTTTTAACGCTCTTAACCTTGAAAACACCAAAATATCGGCAAATTGCCCGGCCGCATAGGCGGCAAAACTGGCCAGGGCGATGCGGAAAACAAAAAGGTTGAACGCGGTAAGACTGCCAAGGCCCTGGAACCTGCCCTCAAAAAAGATTACCGAAATTAGATAGGAGATAAAAAGAGCCGGCAGCATCACCAGAAAAATTATCTTCCTGGCCTTTTGCCGGCCAAAGATGCGGACGGTCAAATCAGTGGCAAGATAAACCAGCGGAAAGCTGAAAGTTCCCCAAGTGGTATAAAAGCCAAGGATTTTTACCGGAATTTGTACCAGATAGTTACTGATTGTAATGATAATAATATGCAGCAATGCAAGGATTAAGACGGCCCTTCTGATTTGGGCGGCGGTTAGAGTGTCCATGAGCTTCCTTTTTGGTTGCCGGGGTGAGGGAACCCGGTGAATTAAGCGACTGCCGATTAAACTGGCGGCAGGATATACCATTAAGGATAAAAAAGCAAAAAATTACTTGGCTCCTATCCTTTTCATATAATCAAGCCAGACCGGAGCCGCCGTGCTGCCGCCGCCTTCATCCCGGCCAAGGCTGGTATTTTGGTCATGACCGATCCAGACGCCGGTCAGCAGCCTGCGGTTAAAACCGATAAACCAGGCATCCCGATTCTGATTGGTGGTGCCGGTCTTGCCGCCGCTTTCTCCGGCCAGTCCGCGGGCCTTTTTGCCGGTGCCTTGTTTAACGGTCATTTTTAACATATACTTTACCTCTGCCGCCACTCTGGGAGAAATGGCCCGGGCCGGTTTGGCAGATGAGCTGTAAATCAATTTGCCGCCCCTCTTGATGGACTCGATAAAACGGGGTTTGACAAAACTCCCCTGACAGATATAAGGCTCGTAGGCCGCCGTCATTTCAAGCGGTGAGACATCGACGGCTCCCAGGGCAAGGGATAAATCCGGCGGCAGCTTCGAGCTGATTCCTGACTTTCCGGCCAGTTGATGCACCGCCTTGATGCCGGTTTTCTGCAGCAGCCTGATGGCCGGAATATTATAGGAATGGCTTAATGCCTCGGTCAGCGTAACCTGCCCGTGAAAGGTGCCTGAAGAATTTTTCGGACGCCAGACCTTGCCCCTGCTTCCCGGAATGGTGATCGGGGTGTCAGAGACGGTGGAATAGGGATTAAGGCCGTCTGACAAGGCTGATGCATAGACCAGCGGCTTGAAGACCGAACCGGCAGGCCGTCTGGCCTGAGTGCAGCGGTTGAAGGGTGATTTTATATAATCGGTTCCCCCGGCCAAGGCCCGAACCTTGCCCAGACAGGCGGCCATGCTGACCAGCCCGCCCTGCGGCACGGCCCCGCCCGAACGTCTTGCCGCTGCCCTGGTTCCCTTGTTCAGGGCCGCCGCCGCCGCTAGCTGCATATCCGTATCCAGATAGGTCTTGATGGTAACCGCCGCCCTGGTTAATGGCTCACCTAATATCTCTTCCGCCCTCAGTTTGACCACGCTGGTATAATAACCCGCCTGCCGCTGCGAAATACGCCTTGATTTTCCGCCAAAGCTTAGTTTTTCTGCATAGGCTGCCCGGGCCTGCTCGGCACTGATATAGCCGTCAGCGGCCATCCGGTTCAGGACATATTTTTGCCGAACCGCCGCCCTTTCCGGGTGTTTCAGGGGGGAATACTTGCTGGGCGCCTGGGGCAGACCAGCCAGAACCGCCATCTCGGCCAGACTAAGATTCCAGACATGCTTGTCAAAATAGGCCTGGGAAGCGGCTTCAACGCCGTAGGCTCCGGCACCCAGGTAAATTTCATTAAGATATACATAAAGAATATCTTCCTTGGATAACAAGGTATCAATGCGCCAGGCCAGCACCGCTTCCTTGAACTTGCGCAGATAGGTCTTTTCCGGAGTTAGAAGCAATGATTTTGCCACCTGCTGGGTGATGGTGGAGCCACCCTGCCCCCTTCTGCCACTTTTCATATTATTGACGGCCGCCCGCAATACAGAAAAAAAGTCCAGCCCCGGATGCTCAAAAAACTTGCCGTCTTCGGCAGAAATAAAGGCTTTGCCCAGGAGAGGGGGAATTTTGGCAAGGGGTACCACCGTCCGGTTTTCTATATAGATTCTCTCGATAACTGCACCTTTTCTATCCAGTATATAACTGGTTTGCAGGGGCTGGTAATGCACAACATTTCTGATGTCCGGGATGTTCAGCCAGTTTAGAGTGAAAAACAGACCAGCCAGAAAAACATTGACCAGCAGGAAAACCGCAAAGATTAGGCCGATAATATGTTTATTATTACAGGCTTTTTTTGCCTTCTGCGTGGTTTGCTGCCGTTTTTTGCGGGTCATATTTTAATAATGATTGGTAAAAATTATCTGGTTGATTAATATGAAGAGCTAGTCATTAACGGCGGGCCAGTTTAATACCTGAACGAAAACAAGCAACCGGAATTTAACCGTATGCCGAAAATACGCATCCTTCCCGAACAAATTGCCAATCAGATCGCTGCCGGTGAGGTGGTTGAACGTCCGGCCTCGGTGGTCAAGGAACTGCTGGAAAATAGTCTGGACGCTGGAGCCAGCCGCATCGAGATAGAGATTGAAGGCGGCGGCACCCGTTTAATCAGGGTGATAGATGACGGCGAGGGGATGGATGAGGATGATCTGCTCCTTTGCCTTGAGCGGCACGGCACCTCAAAGATTCTGGAAGCCGAAGACTTACAGACCATTGCCACCCTGGGCTTTCGCGGCGAGGCCATTCCTTCCATTGGTTCGGTATCGAACCTGACCATTAAATCACGGACCAGAGAGGCCGAGCTTGGCACCCAGGCAGTGCTGCAATACGGCAAGCTGCAAAAGGTACATGAAACCGGATGCAGTTACGGCACCATGATAGAGGTAAAAAACCTGTTCGGCAACACTCCGGCCAGACGCAAGTTTCTAAGAACGGTTAGAACCGAGCTTGGGCATATTGAAGAAACCATTAAAAATTATGCCCTGGCTGCTCCAGAGGCCACTTTTATTTTACGGATTAACGGCAGGGAAACCATTTATCTGGACGGTTCGGTCGATCTGGAAGGCCGGGTAAAAAGCATCCTGCATTATCAGGATGACCTGCTGAGGGTTACAGGAGAAAACAGCAGTATCGGCTATAAATTGCACGGCTATCTGGTGCCGCCGGACAAATCGGTCAGCATGGCGGCCAGACTGCGTTTTTTTGTTAATGGCCGGGCCATAAGGGACAAGATTCTTACCCATGCCGTGGGTGAGGGCCTGCGGGGTTTTCTGATGAAGGGGAAAAATCCGGCCGGATTTTTTCATTTAAGCCTGCCGCCCGGCGAGGTCGATGTCAATGTCCATCCGGCCAAGCATGAGGTGCGGTTCAAGACCAGCCGGGACGTGCATCAGCTCATCACCTCGGCCATCGTCAAGACCATGCAGGATTATCAGGATGAGGTCAGGACTGCCTTGTTCGGAGCAGACCGTGATTCGGAGTCGATTCCGCTGGATGCTGAGGCGGCGGAACCGTTTTATCCCCAGCCGGAAGAGGAGATTGAAGATGAGGCCGAAGACCTTAGCCCGATGATAGGTCATTTGCCCGCAGGCGATGAACCCTTTTTAACCCGCGGGCAGGCATCTGAACGGGGAGAAGAAATTGAGCGTGAAGAAATTCCGGCTCCAGATGAGACCGATGAACCGGCTGGACAGGGTTTTGCGCCGCCGGTAACTCCGGCTGAGATCACCGTCAAGGAGCCGGAAGCGGTTTATCATGCTCCCGCAGCAGAAAAGGGCCGGCACGATTTCCGCATCATTGGTCAGTTGCAAAATCTTTATATCCTATGTGAAAACAAGCAGGGGCTGCTGGTAATTGATCAACATGCCGCCCATGAAAGGCTGTTGTTTGAAAAACTGCGTCAACAATACCTATCCGGCCGGGTTATCAGTCAGAATCTGCTCTTTCCAGAGACGGTTGAGCTTTCGGTCTTTCAGGCCCAGCTAGTTGAAAAAAATCTTGACGAACTGGAAAGGCTGGGCTTTGCGGTCAGGAATTTCGGCGGCAGCAGCTTTGTTATTTCCGCTGTACCCGCCCTGGCTGGTAAGGCGGCGCCAGCGGCTCTCTTGACCCGGGTGCTGGAGCGGTTCGGCTCTGAAACCAAAAGCAGTGAGGGGGCCGGACTGCTTGAGGATATTCTGGCCGATATGGCCTGCAAGGCGGCCATTAAATCCGGCCATGATTTGCAGGAGATTGAAATTGAAAAACTTTTAAGCCAGATGGCGGCGGCCGATCTCTTTACCCATTGCCCCCACGGCAGGCCGGTTTTCAGACAATTTAATCAAAATGAAATAAAAAAATGGTTTCACCGCACTTAAACATCAAATTTTGCCTGCTGATGCTCCTGCTGGCCCTGCTAACCGGCTGTGCCAAGGAGCCGATAAGAAAGACCTTTGAAGCCACTGCCTATTGCGGCTGCTCCAAATGCTGCAGATGGGAGCGGGGCAGCTGGAAGTATCTAAAACTAAATTTCTGGAATAAATATATAAATTACGGCAAATATGCAGGTAGGCCCTATTCAGGGCGGACGGCCAGCGGCACCAAGCCAAATGAGCCGCAGGAGGGCTTGTTCTCTTTAGATTCCATTTATCACCCCTGGCTGATTCCGTTTAGAATCCTGCCCTGGTATATTTTGCCGGCAGACGGCACCATTGCCGCCGATACCAAATATTATCCCTTCGGTACCAGAATGTATGTTCCGGGCTACGGCTGGGGGGTGGTTGAAGACCGGGGCAGTGCCATCAAGGGGCCGTCACGGATTGACCTTTTCTTTGATTCTCACCGCGAGGCCAGAAGATGGGGCAGGCGTAAGGTCAGGGTGCAGATTGAGAGGCCCTAGGTTATGGCACCAATAATAGTAATAGGCGGCGGTCTGGCCGGGTGTGAGGCCGCTTTGCAGGCGGCAAGGGCCGGGTGCGTAGTAAGATTATATGATATGAAGCCGGTTAAACGCAGTCCGGCTCATCAATCTGACTTGCTTGGCGAGCTGGTTTGCTCCAACTCATTCCGCTCCAATGACGGCACTTCGGCGGTCGGTCTGCTGAAAAACGAGATGCGAACCCTTGGCGGTCAGCTAATGCAAATAGCTGATCAGACTGCGGTTCCGGCCGGAAAGGCTCTGGCGGTGGATCGGCAGCTTTTTGCCGAAAAGGTTACTGATCTGGTGGAAAATCAGCCAAATATCGAGGTTATCCATAAAGAAGTAACGGAAATCCCCAACTCAGGAAACCAGATAGTAATTTTGGCTACCGGGCCGCTCACTTCAGGAGCAATGGCCTCATCCATCGCCGAAATAACCGGCAAAAAACTGGCCTTTTACGATGCCATTGCCCCCATTGTTCATGCGGAAGGTCTTGATTTGCAAATTATCTACCGTAAATCACGCTGGGAAGACGGCCCCGGCGATTATCTGAACTGCCCGATGAATAAGGAGCAATATCTTGATTTTATTGCTGAACTTGGCAGGGCAAAGCAGGTGCCGCTAAGGAACTTTGAGGAGATAAAATATTTTGAGGGCTGTCTGCCCATTGAGGTTATGCAGGCCAGAGGTGAGGATACTTTACGTTTTGGCCCCATGAAACCGGTGGGGCTGGCCGACCCTAGAACCGGAGAAGAGCCTTATGCGGTGGTACAGCTCCGCATGGAAAATCGGCAGGGGACGCTTTATAATCTGGTTGGTTTTCAAACTAAACTTACCTATGGCGAGCAAAAGCGGGTTTTCAGGATGATTCCCGGGTTAGAACAGGCGGAATTTGCCAGATACGGCTCTATTCACCGCAACAGTTTTATCTGTGCACCGCAAGTTCTACTGCCGACCCTGCAAGTTAAAAAGCAGAAAAACCTGTTTATTGCCGGGCAGTTATCCGGCGTGGAAGGCTATGTTGAATCCATTGCCATGGGGCTTTTGGCCGGAATAAATGCCGCCAGACTAAGCCGCAATCTGCCGCCGACCGTGCCGCCCAGGCATACCGCTCTGGCTGGTTTGATTGAGCATCTAACTGGAAGCGAGCCAAAACATTTTCAGCCGTCCAATATAAATTTCGGCCTGTTTCCGGCCTGGCAGAAAAAGATTGCCAAAAAATTGCGCGGCGGACAAAGGGCAAAAAATTCGGCGGCGGCCATGAAAGGATGGGTGGAAGAACTTTTATCAAATCAATTAAGGGCAAATGAGGGCGAAAATGAAACTTAACTGCGATATGGGCGAGAGCTTTGGCAATTACACCATTGGTGCCGACAGCGAGGTGATGCCCCATATTGATATGGCTAATATCGCCTGCGGTATGCACGCATCCGACCCGGATGTCATGGACAAGACCATTGCTCTGGCCGTCAAACACGGCGTTACCATTGGCGCCCATCCGGGCTACCCCGATTTGCAGGGTTTTGGCCGTCGGGATATGAGCCTTTCCCCCAGGGAGATAAAAAACCTGGTGATTTATCAGGTTGGGGCCTTATCTGCATTTTGTTCCCTGCATAACACTAGGCTCAGCTATATCAAGCCCCACGGCGCACTCTATCATGCCATGATGAATAAAACCGAGGTCTTAGACGCTCTTTTGCAGGCGGCCAGTCAATTTTCCCTGAAACTTATGCTGCTTGCAACTGCTGGCTGGCAAAAACATCAGGAACATGCCGCACAATATGGCGTAAAACTGCTGCTCGAAGGTTTTGTTGACCGCGGCTATGAAGATGACGGCAGTCTGGTGTGCCGCAGTAAACCGGGAGCCTTGCTGGAAGAGCAGGAGATGATAGAAAGGGTCAGATTGCTATGCTCAAATCAGCCCATGCGGTCAATCAGCGGTAAGGAACTCCGCTTTCCCATTGATACCCTATGCGTGCATGGCGACGGCAAGGGAGTCAGGCAGATCAAGGCATTTAGAGAGATTATTAACGGATAAGGCTTGTTTTAACCGCTTGTTTTAAGCCATAGAATTCATGCAGAAAAAAACAAACAATTTCAACCTCTCCCAGGTTTCCGAGACCTCGATTCTGGTCAGCTTTAACCAGCCTGTCGGGGCTGACCTTTCCCTGTATATCGCCGATTGCGGTAAGGCCGTAACCGCTCATCTGGCGGATATGGTGATCAATACCATTCCATCATACAATGCCCTGCTGGTAACCTTTAGGCCGCAGGCGGGCAGTCATACCGGAAAATTAAGGGACATTTTGCTGACAGTTCCCCAAAAAAAAGAACATAACCAGACAAATATTATCGAGATACCTGCCTGGTATGATCAGGAAGCCGCTCAATACCTGGGCGAGATACTGGAGCAGACAGGCTGCACCCTTGAACAGTTAATCGCCCTGCACACCAGAGAGCCGTTTTTTGTCTATATGATTGGTTTTTGCCCGGGCTTTGCCTATATGGGCGATCTGCCTGCACAGCTTAGACTGCCGCGCCGCACCGTGCCGCAAACCAAAATACCTGCCGGCAGTGTGGCCATCGCCGATTTTCAGACCGCAGTTTATCCACTGGCCATGCCCGGCGGCTGGAATATTATCGGCCGAACGCCGCTCACCGTCTTTGATGCCGGAAGAAAGCAGCCAAGCCTCTTGCAGCCCGGGGATATGGTGCAGTTCAAGGCCATCAGCAAGGAAGAATATTTACAGCAAGGCGGAGTTATCTAATGGGAAAGATGCAGGTAATCAGTAAGGGCTTTCTGGCAACCATTCAGGATGAGGGCCGCAAATTATGTCAGCATCTTGGCCTTGCCGAGGCCGGAGCCATGGATAAACACGCCCTGTTCTGGGGCAATCGGCTGCTGGGCAACCCGGCAGATGCCGCCGCAGTTGAAATCCTGCTGGGCAACGCCAGCTTTTCCTTTGATACCGTCGCCCAAATCGCCATCACCGGAGCTGAAATGAATGCCACCCTTAACGGGCAGAAAGTTCCCAACTGGACGGCAATCTCAATTTCTCCCGGCGATGTGCTTAAATGCGGTATGGCCGCCAGCGGTCTGTGGGCCTATCTCACCATAACCGGAGGCTTTAATGAGCCGCATTTCTTCGGCAGCAGTTCAACCGTTATCAGGGAGAAAACCGGCGGTAATCAGGGCAGGCGGCTGGACGCCGGAGATATTATCCATTACCATCAGCAGGCTACCAAGCCAAAAGCCTCATACCAAGCAAGGGTGCCGGAGCGGTATATCCCAAATTATGAGGAGCCGCTGACCCTGCATTTCTTCCCCGGCTATCATTATCAGCAATTTGACCCTGAAAGCCTGGAGCAATGCCTTGACAGTTGGTACACCATCAGTCAGGAGGCCGATCGGATGGGCTATCGGCTTTCCGGCCCGCCCTTGCGGCGGACGGGTGATAACATCCTTTCCATCGGGGTTCCCTGTGGTGCAATTCAGGTTCCCACTGCCGGAGAACCCATTATTCTGCTTAATGATCGGCAATGTACCGGCGGTTATCCGGTTCTTGGCGTAATCTCGGCTCGGGATATCTTCAGGCTGGTGCAGAGAAGGCCGGGAGCCAGGGTACGTTTTGCCGCAGCCGATCTTGCCGCCCGCCAGCAGGAACTTTTTGAATTTTACCAGTTTTTTCAGCAATAATTTGCAAATTAAAGGTTATCGGTTTGAAATAAGGTGATTTGTTTTGTGCTTATACAAACAATCTGGCATTAACCACGCCTTTCTGCTGGTAAAAATTATAACTATAGGTTATGATTTGTTTTTGAGGATAAAAAACTAAAACAAAGGAGATGAATTATGAAACAAACCATCAAAAAATCCGTAACCCTTTTTACTGCCCTTACCCTTGGCCTGTCGGCCTCTTTTGCCCAGGCAAAGACCTCATGGGATATGCCGACCCCTTATCCTGATGCCACCTTTCATACCAAAAACATTGCCCAGTTTGCAGAAGATGTCAAACAGGCAACCGGCGGCGAACTGGAGATTAAACTGCACACGGCAGGTTCTCTGTTTAAGCATCCTGAAATAAAGAATGCAGTACGCGGCGGTCAGGTGCCGATTGGCGAGTTTTTTATCTCACTGCTCGGCAATGAGCATCCGGTTTTTTCTGCCGATTCCCAGCCGTTTCTGGCCACCAATTATGACGATGCCGCCAAACTATGGGCGGCCCAAAAGCCCATTATCACCAAATTGCTCGATAAACAAGGGCTGATGCCCCTGTTCTCGGTGGCCTGGCCGCCGCAGGGCCTATATACCAAAAAATCAATACAAACCGTGGGAGACCTCAAGGGGCTTAAATTCAGAACCTATAACCCCACCCTTGAAAAGCTGGCAAACAAGCTCGGTGCCGCCCCTACCCAGGTTGAGGTACCGGATCTTCCCCAGGCCTTTTCCACTGGCCGGGTTGATGCCATGATTACCTCTCCGTCTACCGGAGCCAACTCCAAGGCCTGGGACTTTGTTGACAACTATACCGACATTCAGGCTTGGGTTCCTAAAAATATTGTGGTGGTAAACAAGCGTGCCTTCCGCCGTCTTGGCAAGGATGTGCAAAAGGCCGTGCTTGAAGCGGCGGCCAAGGCCGAACAGCGTGGCTGGGAAATGAGCAAGGAGGAAACCGCCGCCAAAATCAAGGTTATGGCGGATAACGGCATGAATATCGTTACGCCCTCACCGGAACTGATGAAGGGCTTGCAGGCGGTCGGTGAGCAGATTGTCGGCGAATGGGAAAAGGAAGGCGGCGCTGAAAGCAGCAGCTTGCTGAAAGCCTATAAAGAATAAATTTTGTCTTACCGGGGGCGGTTGCCCCCGTTTGCCATGATACGTAAGGTATTAAATAAAATATACCAGCTCAGCGGCTGGCTGGCCGCAGTTTTCCTGCTGCTGATTTGTCTGCTGGTTATGGTTCAGGTCGGGTGCAACCTGATTAACAAGGTAAGCGGCATGATTACCGGAGAGGCCATGGGGCTGACCATTCCGTCCTACGCCGATTTCACTGGTTTTCTGCTGGCGGCGGCCTCTTTTCTTGCCCTTGCCTATACCTTACGTGCCGGCAGTCATATTCGGGTAACCCTCGTTTATGGCAATCTTGGCCCGGGGGTGCGGCGTATTGTGGAAGGCTGGTGCCTGCTTTTTGCGGCAAGCATGACTATCTATTTCACCTGGTACACTGGCTATTTGCTCTATGAAAGCTATATCTACAAGGATCTTTCTTCGGGGATGATCGCCGTACCCCTGTGGATTCCCCAGTCCGCCATGTTGTTAGGATTGTTAGTGCTGTCAATCTCGCTGGTTGACGACCTTTTCTGCCTGCTCTTTACCGGCAGAACCAGCTACCAGCCCAAATTCAGAAAATAGGTGGCCTAATGTCTGAAATCTCCATGACTGCCTTTTTACTGGTTTTGCTGTTTCTGTTTTTGGGCAGTGGTATCTGGGTGGCCTTTTCCCTGCTCGGCGTGGGAGTGGTCGGCATGTTGCTTTTTACCGATGCTCCGGTGGGCAACATTCTTGCCACCACCGTCTGGGGAGCTAGTAATAGCTGGGCCTTGGCCGCCCTGCCGCTTTTTATCTGGATGGGTGAAATCCTTTTCCGCTCCAGACTTTCAGAAGATATGTTTGACGGACTTTCGCCCTGGCTGACCCATCTGCCCGGCCGCCTGCTGCACGTTAATGTGCTGGGCTGTGCCATCTTTGCCGCAGTTTCCGGCTCTTCTGCGGCGACCGCGGCCACCATTGGCAAGATGTCCATTCCCACCCTGACCGAACGGGGCTATCCGCAACGGATGATTATCGGCACTCTGGCCGGATCTGCCACCTTGGGGCTGCTTATTCCGCCATCCATCATCCTGATTGTTTACGGCGTGGCTACCGAGCAGTCCATAGGCAGGCTGTTTATCAGCGGCATCTTTCCGGGTCTGCTTTTGGTCGCACTCTTTGTCGGCTATGTTGCCATTTGGTCATTACTAAACCACAAGAGAATCCCCAAGGAGAACGCAAAGTATTCCCTGGTTGAAAAATTAAGACGGGGCAAGCGGCTTATTCCAGTTGTCTTGTTGATTATAGGGGTTCTTGGCTCCATCTACAGCGGCATTGCCTCGCCGACTGATGCGGCGGCGGTGGGGGTGGTATTGGCTCTGGTTTTATCATGGCTTTCCGGCAGTCTTACCAAGGATGCCTTTATAGATGGGCTGCTCGGTGCCACCAAGACATCCTGCATGATTGCCTTTATTCTGGCTGGAGCCGCCTTTCTCACCGTGGCGATGGGCTTTACCGGCATTCCCAGAATGCTGGCCGCCTGGATTGCCGATTTTGACCTTTCTTCTTACGTCCTTTTGGCCGCCTTGACCGTATTTTTCATTGTTCTCGGCTGTTTTCTGGACGGTATTTCGGTGGTAGTTCTCACCACCTCGGTCATTATGCCCATGATTGAGCAGGCCGGAATAGATCCGCTTTGGTTCGGCATCTTTCTGGTTATCGTGGTGGAAATGTCGCAAATCACACCGCCGGTCGGCTTCAACCTCTTTGTGATTCAGGGCCTGACCGGAATCAATATCTTGCGGGTGGCCTACGCCGCCCTGCCGTTCTTTCTCCTGCTGATGACCGCCTTGGTCCTAATCGTGGTTTTTCCGCAAATTGTTACCTGCCTTCCTGCCATGATGAGCGGCTGAGTTTTTTAACTTCTTGATATATCAATGGTATATACTAAAGGAGAAAAATATGGAAAAAGCAAAGTTATTTCAAAATGGTCAAAGTCAAGCAGTGAGACTTCCCAGGGAATATCAATTTGAGGGGAATGAGGTATATATAAAAAAAATAGGAGATACTGTTTCGTTAATTCCGATCAAAAGTTCATGGGAACCTTTAATAAATAGTCTTGATGAATTTTCAGATGATTTTATGAGTGAAAGGCAGCAGCCTGAAAATCAAAAAAGAGATGATTGGTAATGTATTTGTTAGATACCAATATTTGTATTTATCTAATTAAACAAAAGCCGATTCAGGTATTAAATTATTTTCAGAAAATTACGCCCGGGAAAATAGCGATTTCATCTATAACTTTTTCAGAACGCCAGTTTGGAGTTGAAAAAAGTGATTACCAGGAAAAAAATCGGCAAGCACTAGAGAAGTTTGTTACTCCTCTTCAGATTTTCAATTATGATTCAGCAGCATCAAGTGTCTATGGAAAAATTAGAAGGCATCTTGAAGCTGAAGGTACTCCCATTGGCCCCCTTGATACCTTGATTGCTGCTCATGCAATTAGCATAAATGCCATATTAGTAACAAATAATGTGAAAGAGTTCAGCAGGGTTCCCAATTTACTGGTTGAAAACTGGGTCGTTAATGAGCAATAAATTTCATATCGCAAATATTTTGCTGTAATCATTTCATTTGCCGATGTATTCTGCGGCCTAATCTAGGGTAGTCTCAGGCTTTATTTATGGCAAAACAGCTTAAATTTTAAGGAGAAAATATGGATTTCGATCTTAAAAGTCATATCCGTTCCATCCCGGACTGGCCCAAGCCCGGGGTTATATTTAGAGACATTAACTCACTGCTTGAAGACCGGCTGATATTTCACAAGCTGATAGACTGCTTTGTCCATCGGTATCTTGATACCGATATGGATGCTATTGCCGCAGTCGATGCTCGTGGTTTTATGATCGGGGCGGCGGCGGCCTATCAGCTAAACACCGCCTTGGTGCCGGTGAGGAAAAAGGGCAAGCTGCCCGGAGAAACCATCTCTGAGGCCTACACCCTTGAATATGGCGAGGCAGAACTGGCCATGCAGACCAGTTCGCTGAAAAAGGGCAGCCGGATTATCCTGATGGATGATATTATCGCCACCGGCGGCACCTTGCTGGCCTCGGCCAAACTGATCAGGCGGCTTGGGGCGGAAATTATCGAGATAGCCGCCATCATTGATCTGCCAGATTTGGGCGGCAGTAAAAAACTGCTGGAGGCAGGCTTTAAGGTTCACACCCTGACCTCATTTGACGGGGAATAGCAATTCGGCTTTAACCCCCGCATAAAAAAGCGGTGCAATTTCCAAAGAAGAGACTGCACCGCTTTTATCCCCTTACAACTTAAATCTGGCGACAATAGCACTTAAATCCTCAGCCAGCTTTGCCATTTCAATGGCACTGGTATTCACCCTTTCGCTGCCTGCGCTCATCTCGCCGGACAGGCTGTTTACTTCACTGACATCGGAGGCTACCTCGTTGGAGACCACCGAGGCCTGATTAACATTTTCGTTAATCTCCTGCACGCCCTGGGCCGCCTGGGTAACATTATTGGAAATCTCGGCGGTAGTGGCAGACTGCTCTTCGATGCCAGCGGCGACTGCCGAAACAATATCATTGATTTCATTGATAATACTGACAATGGCGGTAATGGCCGAGACGGACTCGGTGGTCAGCCCCTGAACATTGGCAATCTCATCGCTGATTTCCCTGGTGGCCTCGGCGGTTTGCTGGGCCAGAGCCTTAATCTCTCCGGCAACCACGGCAAAGCCTTTGCCTGCTTCTCCGGCCCGTGCCGCCTCGATGGTGGCATTTAGGGCCAGCAGGTTGGTCTGTTCGGAAATTTCGGCAATACTTTCAGTAACCTTGGTGATTTCAGAGGCCGCCTTACCCAGAATATCCATCTTCTCCGAAATCCCTCCGGCCTGCTCCACCGCCTTTTTGGTAATCTCGCTGCCCTTGCCCATATTGGCGGCCACCTCGTTAATGCTGGAGGCAAGCTCTTCCGCCGCCGTAACAATGATTTGCAGGCTGGAAGAGGCCTCTTCGGTGGCCGAGGCAATGCCGTTCATACTGGCCGACATCTCTTCGGCGGCTGCGGCAACGCCGCTGGATTTATCGGCGGTCTGCCTGGAGCCGGAAGAAAGCTGGGTGGAAATGGCGGCAAGACCTGATGAAGAGGAGGAAAGATTGGTGGAATCGGTATTAAGTCTGGAGAAAATTTCCCGTAAATCCTTAGACATGCTATCCATAGCCCGGCTAAGCGAGCCAATTTCATCCTTTCGTTCAAGAAAATTTTTACTTCCACGCCGAGTGAGATCGCCAGAGGCCACGTCTTCTGCAAATTTCGCCGCCAGGTTAAGGGGGATGGTAATCATCTTGGCAACAAGCAGTCCCATAATAAGGGCGGCAATAAAACCAATAACCACCAAAACGCCAATGCTAAATTCAGTTTTTTGTCCGCTTGCCACCATAATATCGGCTTCCTTGCTGACATTTTTTTTGGCGATCTCCATTAACCTGGCAAGGGCCTCTTCCGCCTTATAAATATTACCCTTGATCGGCTGCATCAAGACCTCATTGGCCTTACGGGGAGTTATGGTGCAATCATCAAAAACCTGCTGGGCAATCTTTAGAAAACCATCCCTATAGACCATATAATTTTCCGCATATTCCTGACGCAGCCTTTTTTCCTCCGGGCTTATATCCACAGACAGGGAATCTATTTTCTTGATGGTGGCAAAGACTTCCTCCGAAGCCTTGCTAAACCGCTCCAGATATTTTTCCTGCTGCTCCTTTTTGCCAATATTCAGGAAAAAGTCCTTTTCATATCTGCGGTTTTCCAAAACCAGGGTTTTTATCTGCTCAAAGTCCATATATTCAAGATGAATCTGTTCCATTGTATGCAGATTACTGACATTTTTGGCCGCCCCCATATAACCGATTCCGCCGACCACCAAAACGATAATGGCGGAAAGAAGAAAACCGCCGACCAGCTTTTGCCGAATTGATAAATTGTTAAGCCATTTCATGTTATCCTCCCTGGATGGTATGTTAAAAAAATCCCTTTACAAGCTCAATTAAAGTTCACTGGCGAGTGAAACGACCTGTTCTGCAAATTATGGTGCCCAATTTAATGACGGTTTACGTTTTGACTGAACACAATCCCGCAAATAAAGATTGATTAAATTTTGATATGGAACACCAGTTTCGTCTGCTAAATTCTTAAAATAGTCTATAATATCAACACCTATCCTGATAGTAACCTGTTTTTTTAGGATTTTGGCATACGGATTTTTACGCCCCGTCATTTTTTCCAAATCATATTCCTTTCTCATTTCAAATCCCCCTGAAATAAACTTCTTGTTCTTTCCTGGTTGCTAGCCGTATACTCTCCGTAGTATGTATGAAGATGTGGCGGGGGATGTTCACCCGGAGCATAATACATTCGGATTATAATGCCATAGAACATTGAAATTGTGGGCATAAATTCTCCTTGATAGCCATGCGTTTTCTACCTTTCCGGATCCTTTACC